>Ga0181364_1000002_pt1 | contig 47311 bp, 64 predicted proteins | sample Fa13NDMM110SN_FD_130108 | JGI IMG/M metagenome (GOLD analysis project Ga0181364, IMG submission 130108) | Freshwater viral communities from Lake Michigan, USA - Fa13.ND.MM110.S.N | ecosystem: Environmental > Aquatic > Freshwater > Lake | place: USA: Michigan | collected 2013-09-24
GCATTACCAAGTCAATAACGGAATCAAATAATTCGACATGCATATGCAGAATTATTGCGGGGTGCATTTCAGCCGTACGGCGTGAGCTAGGCCGCTGCGGGACCGGGCAATGGGGAGAGATGAACAGGCGCGCGCGTGACACAGACAGACTAACGGATCAATAACAGAATACATTGCATGTTCGCCTAAGCCGAATTTGTCGCATGGCCTGCTAATGGGCCTTGGGAGGCCGTGGGGCTGTCCCATTAGCTTGGTAGGCCGTCCTATCACCCGGCATGTGTAACGCGATGTGGGAGAGTTCACGTTTTGAGCCGTGTTCGTTCCGCTTTTGTGCTGCTTATGTGCTGTATTTGTTCGCGTTTTGTTGCGTGTGTAATTGGGACACTTGGCCGCTTGGTTCGTACGGCAGACGTTAATAACTTGGCCGCTTCGGTTAACCGATTGGCCCCCAACCGACAGGGTTGATAATTCGATAATATGTCCCATAAGTATTCAGGTACATATATAACTTATCTGCTATGTTATATACACCCCTTTTTACTTATGGGACATATTATCAAATTATCAATGACAAGAGGTGCGATGACTGTTTGACCCATGCAAGAAACGGGCCAGTTTCCACTGACCACGGCGCGGCGTAGCTCATATGCAAATACCATGCCAATGCACATGGCCGCTCAGTGTATTAGCAAGGATCATGCCAACCTTGCATGCATGTAACGCACATGCAAGCCCCATGCCAAGTAACTTAGCGGCATGGTAGCTGTGCCAATGTGTGACACTATGCAAGCTCCGTGCCACGTCGCCGCTGGGCCGCTGGGGTACGGGGGGGGGTGGTTCGTGTGGTGTTGGGTTTGCCTGTGTAATGACCCAATACACGATATATCCAATTTTGGGATTGGAGCTAACGCACTCAGCGGCCAAGCAACAATGTATTACAGCCCTCGCTATCCCACGCAGCGGCTAAGTCCGCTTTATCCGCCACAGGGGCTTGACTGGCAGCAGACAAAGTGCTTGACCGCTAGGCTGCTGCGTGGGACAAACCCGGAGCGTCACACCCATAGGTCAGCCCGCCCATGTCTTGCGTAATCCTCATCTCGCAGCGCGGTGCCATCACGGACACCGACACCACAGGTGTGCTGGAGGCGAGCCTTGAGTTGCTGTCCGCCGGGCTGTCACCGGCCTACCTGTCTGTGTTCGATCCGTCGCCGTACCCGATGATATTCACGGGGTCGCGGAACCAGCAGCAGCGGAAGGTGGACGTGATGACGGACTTCGCGGTGGACCTCGTGGCGTGCCCGGATGGGCAAGACCCGAACGTGCTGCCGCCGGTCAGGCTCCGGCCACCGTCGGGCTCGGCAGTCGGCTACTCGTGGCAGATGGACGGCCTTGACGGCGTGCTCTACGCGAAGTTGCCGTAATGGGGCAGTTTACGTTCTCAGGTGGTGGCGGCGGCGGCGGGGGCGGAGCGGTCACGTCCGTGTTCGGTCGCGTTGGCGTTGTCATTGCGGTCAACGGAGACTACACGGCGTCGAACATAACCAACGTCCCGGCGGGCAACATCGCCGCTGTCACAGTGCAGGCGGCTGTTGACGAGCTTGACACTGAGAAGGCCGGGCTTGCGCTGGCGAACATTTTCACAGCAGCGAACACGTTCAACCTCAACGTCACTGCCGCGCCAGCACCGCCCGCTGGCACAGTCGTCCACGTTGTCGCCGCAGACGGGTCAGCCTCTCGTCTCGCACTTGATGCCTTCGGGTCTAGCGCGCAAGTCAACCAGCGCCGCGCCAACGGCACAAACGCGGCGAAAAGCGCGGTACTCTCTGGTGACTCCATCGGCTCTTTCAACGCTTTCGGCTATGGCGCTACGGGGTACATCGCTACCTCATCGGCGGCGGTACAGTTCGCCGCCACTGAAAACTGGACAGACACCGCCGATGGCACTGAGATTTTATTCCGCACCGTCACTAACGGCACCACAGCCCTCACAACACGCTGGGGCGTGCGTAATGATGGGTCGCTCACCTATAACGGCGGCACGCTGACCGGCGTATCGACCGTCAACGCGGTGGACTATTTCGACAATGGCGTGAATATCAACACGATCTACGCTGGCCTTGCCGCCGCGAACGTCTTCTCTGCGGTGCAGACCATCGACTTGAACACGGCGGCTCTGCCCGCCCCGATAACCGGAACTGCGCTCCACATCGGCAACGCAGACGGCGTGCTGACCCGTCTACAACTGGACTCGTTCGCGCAACAGACCAGCTTCACGGGTCGCCGCGCCAACGGCACCGCCGCTTTACCGACCGCGCTGATCAGCAACGAACAGATAATCGGCGTGAACGCATTCGGGTACGGTGCAACCGCGTACTCTGCTACATCACGCGGATCGATGGGCATATTTGCTTCCGAAAACTGGACCGACGCCGCGACGGGAACGCGGATCATTTTCAGCACAACACCAAATCTCAGCACAACCTCCACGACACGTTGGGGTGTCGAGAACGATGGCTCGTTCGTCTACAGCGGCGGCGCGCTCACTGGCGTCTCGACCGTCAACGCCACGGACTACTTCGACAATGGCGTGAATATCAACCTGATCTACGCCAGCCTCGCGCTGCCGAACGTCTTCACGGCCCTTCAGACGATTAGCATAAACGCAACAGCGCCCGGCGCTCCGTTCGGGGCGTCTATGCTTCATCTTCTTGGGGTTGACGCGGACAACGCCAGAGCAACGCTAGACGCCTTCGGCGGATCGGCGCAGATTACCGTTCGCCGGGCGAGTGGCACTAACGCTGCAAAATCAGCAGTTCTGCTTGGCGAATCCATTGGGTCGATTAACTCGGCGGGGTATGGCGCAACGGGGTACGGCTCGAACAGTACGGGGGCGCTAAACTTCCTCGCCACTGAAAACTGGACTGACAGCGCACAGGGTACGCGGCTCAGTGTCAGGGTTGCCAGCAACGGCACAGCTACCCCAAACTCTAGGTGGGGCTTTGAGCAAGACGGCTCGTTTGTATATGTGGCAGGCGCGCTAACCGGGGCTTCGACCATCAACGCGCTTGGTTACTGGCACACTGGTGTCGAAGTCATCGACGCGAACCGCATCTTCCGGCCCCGGTCCTACACTGTCGGCACGCTGCCGGGTGTCACGGCCACGGGGATCATCCACTGCTCGGACCTCGGCGGCGGCGCGGGCCTCCTGTCGTCGGACGGCACCGGCTGGGTCCGCGAGGACAACACAGGCACCACGACTATCGCGACTGACGCAGGGCATACGTTTACGTGGGATCGTCTCGTAGACGCCCCGACCACGCGCGGCAACGCCACGCTGACCGCGCTCCGTACGGCGACGCTGTCCACGACGGGCTGCCGCAATGGAGACAGGGCCAGCTTCGTGCGCCTCGGCGGCGGAGCGTTCAATTGGGCCATCGCTGGTGGCACGACGTTCAACCTCACGGGCGCGGACCAGTTCTGCACGTTCGAGTTCGACGGCACCACTTGGAACATTATCGACGGCGGGCGTATCACTGTCGCGGCGGGCTCCGGCGTGGACGTTCAGGACGAGGGCATCGCGGTCATCACGGCGACAGCCTTGAACTTCGTCGGTGCCGGTGTTACAGCTACGAACGGCGGTGGCGGTGTTGCCACCGTCACAATTCCGGGCTCCAGTGGCGTCTCCGTCGGCAAAGTCGTCGGAATAGCCAACGCAAGCTATTTCTAAGGAACCGCACCCATGGTCGCCAACGTCAACCCGATTTTCCCGCTGGTGCCCGTCTTGGGCATTGCGTCCGAATGTATCGCCGCAAACACGACGAAAGACCTGACCGCAGGCACGATTTACCTCGTTGCCACGGCGGGCGCGGACGGCCTGAAAGTGGAGAAGTTGAAGGTCACTCCGAAGGGCACGAACGCTGTTTCCGTGCTGCGGGTGTTCATCAACAACGGCTTGACCACGGCCACGGCGGCGAACAACGCGCTGTATGAAGAACTCACGCTCCCCGCCACGACCAACAGCGAAGTTGCGTCAATCGTCGGATATGAAATTCCAATGAACATCTCGCTGCCAAACGGCTATCGCATTTATGTCACCCTCGGCTCTGTCGTCGCTGGCGGCTACGCAGTCACGGCGGTTGGTGGAAGCTACGCCTAATGTTCGCCGCAGCCCCTAACGTCACCGAGAAGCGAACCAAGGTATTCCGCCCCAAGGGCGTGAACTGGCACGCCTACACGATCCCGCCCGGCGTGATCGCGCTTGAGGTGTTCATGGTCGGCGGCGGCGGCGGCGGCGGTAACGGCTTCACGGCGGCGGCTGCGGCGGCTCGCGGTGGTGGTGGCGGGGGCGGGGGCGGCGGTATATTCCGCATGAGCATACCGACCCTGTTGCTGCCCCAGACGATCTTCCTACAGCCCGGCGCTGGCGGTGCAGCCGTCACGGCTGGAGGCGCGAGTGTTATCGGCTATCGCGCGCTAACGGCTACCGTCACAAATATCTATACAGTCGGCGGCGGTGGTGCTGGAGGTACTGGCACGGGCGCTGCGGCTGGCGCGGCTGGCACGGCTGGCGTTATCGGCACAAACGGCATGTTTTCCGACCTCGGCCCGTTCCTCGGCATCGCTGGTACGGCGGGTGCGGCGGGCGGTGCGCAGACTGGCGCGGTCGGCGGCTCCATCACTCCCGCAAGGATCACCAGCGGAGGCGCAGGCGGCGGCGGCGTTACTGGCACAGATTTTGCAGGCGGTGCAATTGTGGCAACGGGTCTTATTCCGGCTATCGCGGGCGGCGCGGCTGGATCAAACACAGGCAACGGCGGCGTGACGTCGCGGAAGCCCTTCTTCGCATCCGGCGGCACGGGCGGGGGCTCCAGTAACGCTGGCGTCGGTGGCCCCGGTGGTGTTGGCGGTATCGGCTCTGGCGGTGGTGGCGGCGGCGGCGGAACTACTGGCGGCACTGGTGGTCGCGGCGGCGATGGAATTATCGTTATCACGGAGATTTACTAATGGCTACGACAGTCCTCAAGCCGACGAGCTTCTACGCGTTCCTGCACGACCCGAACAACCCCGCGCGCGACTTCGCGTATCACGTTGACTACGTCGAAGTTACGACCCACGATGACGCCTCCGTCACGACGTCCGCTGTGCGGCAGTGCAACATGGCGAAAGCCTTGACCCTCGGCCTCGACATCGGCCCGTTGGCGGCTGTTCTGAACACAAGCGCGCAGGCTGGCAAGGAGCTTGCCCTAGCGGAACTCGCCACCAAAGACGAGAAGATCGAGGAAGCCAACGCCAAGACCGCAGCCGCCGTCTCTGCGCGCGAAGCGGCCTTGCTAGTCGCCTCGGAAGCGGCTAGAGTTCACGCCGACAATGTAACACGACTGGAACTTCAAGTTGCCGAAGCGCAGGCTTTGCAACTTGAGAGCCGCCCAGCGGCGGATGTGCTGGACCTCCAGCGCCAACTGAACGAGTTGCAGGCCGCGCTGACCGCCTACGAAAACGATCCAGCGACTTTCTGGAGCCGCGTTAAGTATCTGTTCACGGGAAAATAGCCATGTACAACCCCCTCGCGAAGCGCATCGGCAACGTCATGACCGATGCCGTGAAAAAAGAGCAAGCGCGCAAAAAAGCGGCGCAGCCGACCCAGAAGCCGATGAAGCACTCGGACGCGCTGTCGCCCGCGAGCAAAGACCCTGCGGTTATGGCTGCCACGGCGGAAGCGAAAAAGCGCTCCGACGCCTATCTGGCAGCCAAAGCAGCAGAGAACGTCGTCCCCAAGATCACGCGGAAGAAGTGACCATTTAAGCGGTCAGGAGGGGTTTTATGACCACCGTGGCGTACAAAGACGGCGTCCTCGCCGCCGACCGCGCCATCTCCGGCCAAGGACACATAGGCTCGACCCGCAAGGTGTTCCGGCGCAAGTCGGATGGCGCTCTGGTAGGCTGGTGCGGCACAGTTTCCGTGTGTCAGCGCTGGGTAGACTGGTTTTTGGCAGGCGAGCGCGGCGTAGCGCCCAATCTGGGCACTGACGAGGACAGCGCTTCGCACATGCTTGTCGTGCGTCCCAACGGCGGCGTCGAACAGCACGACAGGTACGGCAGAGCCGTATTCGACGCCCCCTATTACGCCATCGGCTCCGGCGGAGACTACGCCCTCGGGGCCATGGCCTTCGGCGCGACCGCGAGGCAGGCCGTCGCAGCGGCGATGAAGCACGACCACATGACAGGCTCCGGCGTGCAGTACGTCTTTCTGCCTTGACGTACGACAGAGGTGATAATACACTTCTGCCATGCACCATGTTTACACCCCCGAGGAAATAGCCCTTATCCGCTCGAACGCAGCGGCGGCGGCGCTTGAGCGCAAGTTCCTCGACTTCGCCATGCCTGTCATCCCCGAGGCCAATCTCGTGCCGAACCGCCATCGCACGCGCCGGGCGGTGAACTTCGCCTATGAGGCCATGGGCGGCGACCTCGCTTACGCTGTGTGGGCGCACAACAACCCGAACGACTTCTACAACAAGCACTTCGCCAAGACGCTGGAGAAGCAGGTCGAAATCAGTGACGCACGCGGCATTGAGGACTACATCGACATTATCGACGGCGACGTTGTTGACGACACCGCGCAGGACATGCTAGAGCAAGACTAGCACAAGAACCCTACGGGGAACCGCGCGCATTTGAGCCCTCAGACGCCCAGAAAGGCAGAAGAAAAATGACCTCGACCCCGTATTACCCGCAAGTGATCTTCGTTCGTCCGGCTGCCGCTCTGGTCGCCAACACCCCTTACACACTGTCGAACACCGCCACTGGCGACGTCCCGACAGCCACGATTTGCGCCCTCAACGGTCGCCCTGACATCTTCGTCGGCAAGGCCGCGACTGCGCAGTCCGGCGCTAGCGTCAACTTCGAACCCGGCGAGTTCTGGAACGCCACCTTCGGCAAGAACCCGAACGATGCTTTCGTTGCTGGCGACGTTTTTGCTGTGACCCTGCAAGGCTACCCGATTGCCACGATGCGCGCTGCGGCTGCCATCACTGAAGGCGTCGAAGTCGGCATCAACGCGTCCGGCCAAGCCGTCGCGCTGCCCGCAGGCGGCGTCCGCTCCATCGGCGTCACCCTGACGCCCGGCGCGGCTGCCAACTCCCTCATCGACGTCCTCATCGCTGTCAAGCCGCCGAACCTGCAAGGCACTCTCGCCTCGCTCGGCACTGCCGCAGCGGCGGGCTCCGGCGCTCGCGCCATCGTCACGGACGCCTCGGCTGCCTTCGCTTCGGCCACGGTCGGCACGACCATCACCGGTGGCGGCGCGAACATCACGCCTGCCTTCTCCGACGGCACCAACTGGCGCTTCGGCTAACGCTCCGGGCGGGGAACTGGTGTCCTTGTTTGCCCGTGTGGGGCCTGCGTTTCCTCCGGCGCAGGCCCCACTGCTTTTTGTAGGAGGACTACATGAGCGAGGAAATGGAGCCCGGCGCAGCAGTCGCTATTGGCGACCTAGAGCCCGCCAAGACCGTCACCAAGCGCAAGCGCGTACGGAAGAAGAAACAGAGTGACATACTAGACCCGTACGAGTACCTTGCTGAAACCTTCGGCAAGACCCTCACGGAGCCCGTGGACGTGATCCCTCAAAACTGTCACTGGTACGCGTGGAGAGGCCCGGCTGACGCTGCGGCAATGTTCATGGACACGCGCAAGTTCGAGCCCTACACGTACATTGCCGAACTCCGCAAGCGCCCGGCGAAAGCCACCGGGGCCGTGGTGTTCTTCTAGTGGCAATGTCCCCCGCACAGGTAATCGAGCGCGTCCGCGTCTGGCGGCGGGACTTCACTGTGTTCGCGCGTCAGTGCCTTAAAATCCGCGACAAGGGCTCGACTGTCATCCCATTCGAACTGAACGAGCCCCAGAAGTACGTCCACATGCGCGTAGAGGCGCAAAAAGCGGAACGCGGGTATGTCCGCTGTCTAGTGCTGAAGGGCCGACAGCAGGGTGTCTCCACGTACGTCGAGGGGCGGTTCTACTGGCGCACCTCCCTGTTCAAGAACCAGCACGCCTTCATCCTGTCCCACGAGCAGGCTTCCGCAGACGCCATCTTTCAGATGGTGGACCGCTATCACAGGGGAAACCCTGTCGCGCCCGTCACAGGCCGGTCCAGCGTCAAGGAACTGTCGTTCGAGAAGCTACAGTCGAAGTATGCCGTCGCCACCGCCGGATCGAAGGGCGCGGGGCGCGGCCAGAACAACACGCTGTTCCACGGCTCTGAAGTCGCCTTCTGGAAGTCCGACACCGAACACTTCGCGGCGTCCGTGCAGACCGTCGCCCTCCTGCCCGGCACTGAAGTCATCCTCGAAAGTACCGCGAATGGTACAGATGGCGAGTTCTTCAAGAAGTGGCAGGACGCCATCCTCGGCATCGGGGACTACATTGCAATTTTCGTGCCATGGTACTGGTCAACTGAATATCGACGCTCGCTGCCGGAGGCGTTCGAACTCGACGTGGTCGCTGAAGAAGGCGAGATGTCGGAGGTGGAGTACGCAGAGGCGTTCGGCCTCGACCTCGAACAGATGTGCTGGCGGCGCTACAAAATCCAAGAGCTTGGCTCGCCCGGCAAGTTCAAGCAGGAATACCCGGCCACGCCCGACGAGGCGTTCCAGTCCGCCGACAAGTCCACCCTTATCAAGCCCCTAGTCGTTCTGAAGGCCCGCAAGCGCAAGCTGGAGGCGTCTGGGCCTCTGGTCATCGGCGTGGACCCGGCTGGCGACGGCGGCGACCGCTTCGCTATCGCATGGCGGCGCGGACACAAATGCACGAAGATCGACTTCCGCCTCGGCATTGGCGAGCCCGAAGCCCTCCAGTGGATCAAGGATATTATCCGCGCTGACAAGCCTGCCGGGGTTTACATCGACAGCGGCGGCATCGGGCGCTACCTCATCAACTTCCTCCGTGCAGCCGGGCCGGAGTACGGCACTGTCGTACACGCGGTCAACTTCGGCTCCAAGTCGCAGGCCAAGCACGCCCGGCCCAAGGTGGCAGGTCCGATCAACCGCCGCGCCGAGATGCACGAGCGGCTGAAGCGCTGGCTGGAGCAAGAAGACGGTGTACAAATTCCTGACAGGGATGACCTTCAGGCTGACCTTACGGCAACCCCGATCAAGCCCACCTTGAGCAACGACCTGCAACTCATGTCGAAGGCCGAGATGCGCGCCAAGGGCCTGCGCTCGCCTGACTTGGCGGACGCCCTTGCCCTTACGTTCGCGGACCTGACATACTTCTCGAATTGGCAGGAGCCGAGGCCCGCGCCAGACCCCGGCATCATTGACACGTATGTCGAAGTACGCGATACCGGAGAAGTATTAGACCCTTTCGCGGTCGCCAGCAGTAATTCATGGATGGGCGTTTAGTGGCAGAGCTTATCAACTCCCCCACCCTGCGGGATAGCTACGTCATCACGACGGACGCCGACGCGCGCGTGGACGACGATGGCAAGCCCGTGCCGGAGAAGCCCAAGTTCACGGTGCCGGAAGGCTTTGACGACGAGCAGGCGTTCATTCGCAACGCGGTCCAGACCTACAACGATGACGTCACTTTCGACTTCCTGAACACGCAGGCCATGGTTGACGACGCGAAGTTCGTCATCGGCAAGCAGTGGGACGCGGACACGGAGCGGCGCAGGCTATCCGCCAAAAAGCCTGTCATGACAATTAACCGCCTGCCTGCGTACATCGCGCAGATCATGGGCAACCGCCTCCTCAACGAGACGGTCATCAAGGTCATCCCCGACGAGGGCGGCACCAAAGAGAAGGCCCGCGTCCGTCAGGGCCTCATCCGTGGCATCGAGAAGCACTCCCGCGCCGAACTGGCGTACGACAGCGCCCTCCAGAGCAGCCTGATCGGCGGCTTGGGCAACTTCGCCCTCGACCACTGCTACGCCAAGTACAACGTCTTCTACCAAGACCTCAAGATTATCCGCCTGCCCGACCCGCTGGCCGTCGTGTGGGACCACATCGCCATCGACCCGTCCGGCAAGGACGCAGCGCACTGCTTCGTTGAAGAACGCATGAGCCGCAAGGCATTCAAGAAAGCCTACCCGTGGGCGCAGATGGGTGAGTTCGGCGGCGACACGACCTACCTCGCGCAGTTGACAGCGACCGGCTGGTACAGCGTGGACGTCGTCCGCGTCGTCAAGTTCTACCGCATGCGCCACGAGAAGCGCACAGTCATCATGCTGGCCGAGAATGGCAAGGTCATCGACGTCACCGGCCAAGACCCCAAGTCGTACGCCGATCAGGTGGCCGTGAACCCCACCACCGGCGAGCGCTACGAGCGCGAAACCATGCGCCCGTACTGCGAAATATACAAACTGTCGGCAACTGACATCCTTGAGGGACCGACCCGCCTGAACATCAGCCGCGTGCCCGTGTTCCGCGTGCCGGGCTGGGAAATCTTCATCGGTGACGAGCGGCACCGCTTCGGCATGGTCCGCTTCGCCAAAGACCCCCAGCGCATCCACAACTACTGGCGTTCCATCATCGTTGAAAAACTGATGCAGACGCCCCGCGCGAAGTGGAAGGCGACCAAAGAGGCCGTACAGGGCTTCGAAAGCAAGTGGCGCAACAGCCACCTCACAGACGACCCGCTGCTGCTGTGGAACGGCGACAGTGGACAAGAACCGCAGGAGGTAATGCCTGCGCAGATCGAGCCCGCCCTGATCCAAGAGGCCAACATGGCTACTCAGGACATCAAGGACGTGCTCAACATGCACGAGGCGGCACTAGGCCAGCAATCCAACGAAGTATCTGGAAAAGCCCTGAATGCCCGGCAGCGCGTGTCTGAGCTTGGCTCGGTCATCTATTTCTCGAACCTGAACGGCGCTATCGAGGAGTGCGGTCGTACGATCAACGAGTGCATCCCCGACTTCTACGACACGGCGCGCATCGTCAGCACCATTGGCGAGGACGGCAAGGCCGACGTGCAGGCGATCAACCAAGAGGGCGGCGTGGACATCCGCGACGGTTCGTACGGCATCACCGTCACGACTGGCCCGTCCTACACGACCCGCCGCGTCGAGGCGGTCGAAAGCATGATGTCCATGCAGAACGCCAACCCCGAGGCGATGGCTCCGGCCCTCGACCTCATGGTGGAGAACATGGACTGGCCGGGCTCCGGAGCCATCGCCAAGCGCCTCAAGAAAGCCAACCCGCTGGCCGCACAAGAGATGGACCCGTCGGAGCTTACCCCGCAGGAACAGCAGGCCATGCAGGCGGCGACGCAGAAGGCCGAGATGGAACAGAAGATCGTGTACGCCCAGCAGCAACTCGAAATGGCGCAGCTTACGCACCAGATCGCGGAACTGAAGGCCCGTACGGCCCTGCTGGTCGCCCAAGAGAAGCTGACCCACGCGCAAGCCGTCGGCACCATCGTCACCGCCGAGAAGACCCTAGCGGAAACGGCGAAGATCGAGGCCGAGACGAGTGTGGTCGGCATGGTCGAAGAAGACCCGCTGGCGGAAGGCAACGTCGAGGCACAGCGGCTCCAGAACGAGCGCGCCGTCATTGACAACGAGACTGCCCGCGACCAGCGCCACATCAACATCGCGCAGATGCTGCACGAACTGAACCCGCCGGACGAAGCCGAAGTATCAATGGCTGGTCCGGCACACGAGAAGCCCAAACCCAAACCGGAGAAGAAGTAACATGGCTGGTCTAGTGAACAATGGAGCCGACAGCGTGGCAGTACAGCCGGGCGCAGCGGCAGCGACGAACGACGAGGCTGGCTTCTCCAGCTTCGCAGCGTTCGAAGCCGAAATGGCGAAGGACGAAAACCCCAACGCGGGCGCTGCCTCTGTCCAGAACGACGGCGGCGTGCGCGACGCGTCACAGATCACCCCGCCCGTCGAAGCGGCCACGGACGAGAACGAGGACGAGGCTGACGACGACGCGCCCCACGAAAAGGTCGGCAAGGACGCAGAGCGCCCTGACAGCCCGGCCAAAGGCCCGGCCAAGACCGGCCTGAAGGCGCGTATCGGGCAGCTTACGCGCGAGCGCCACGAGGCCGATGACCGCGAGCGCGCCGCGCTCCAGCGCGCCGAGGATGCCGAAGCCCGCGCAGCGGCCCTAGAAGCAGGGGAGAAGCCGACGGCCAAGGCCGGACCCAAGACGGACCAGAAGGCTCCTGTCACGGACGCCGACCGACCCAACCCGGAAGACTTCGAATTTGGCGAGTACGACCCTGACTATCAGGAAGCCCTCGTGGAGTACCGCGTGGAGAAGTCCATCGCCAAGCGCGTGGCGGCGGCTGACCAGAACCGCGAGGCGGAAGCGCTCCGCGCCGTGGAAGCCGAACGTGCGACCAAGTGGGGCAGCGTGATCGAAAACGGCGCGGCTGCTAACGCAGATTTCGAGGATAAGGTACTCAAGTCCACTTCCGGCTGGAAACTTTCCAAACAAATGTGGGAAATGGCCGTTGACAGCGATGTGGGCCATGACGTACTTTATCACTTAGCAAGTGATGCGGCTGAAAGCAGCCGTATCTTCGACCTCCCGCTGGTACAACAGGCTGTGGAGTTCGGCGTACTGAAATCTCGGTTCTCGCAACCGTCGGGCGACAAGCCCAAAAGCGGGGTCAAGGATGGAGCGCTCGGGCACATGCCGTCCGCGCCAAAGCCTGTTTCGCAAGTGCGAGGGGCTGGCGGACAGTTCAGGCCAGACGCCGGAACCAAAGACTTCGCTGCGTTTGAGGCCTTGGTTAAGGCCGAAGACGCCGCACGAGCGAAATCGTAACCCAATTAGCCCCAGAAAGGGCAACGAGCCATGGCGAACCAATTCCTCAACGAGCAAGTGTATGCGAACGTCATGCTGCTGCTCGTCAAGAACCACCTGATTATGGGCAAACTCGTGGACACGAAGTTCACGAACCAAGTCACGGACAAGAACGGCCTGAAGATCAGCGTCAAGCGCCCTCCGCGCTTCGTCATGACGTCCGGCCCGCAACTGGACCTGCAAGACATCGTCACCGGCTCCACGAGCGTTGACGTTGACCAGTACAGCAACGTCCACATCTCGATCACGGACCTCCAGTACGTCCAGTCCTACAACGAACTCATTCGCACGCAGACGATGAAGTCGGCGGCGTCGGCGCTCGCACAGGGCATCGACAGCTACCTGCACTCCTTCGTGCAGAAGTTCCCGTCGTGGGTGCAGGCTCCGGGCGCTATCGCGACCGACCTTCCGTTCGCCACTGTTCAGGCGGAAATCCCCGTCTGGACCCGCCTCGAAAACCTCGCTGTCCCGTCCACGGACCGCGTGGGCTTCATGTCCATCAACGACAGCGCCGGTGTCCAGTCGAACCTGATCGACAAGTTCATGACGATGGAAGCCGCCAACGCCATGAAAAAGGCGAAGGTTCCCATGCTGTCGGACATCGACTACTACCGCACACAGGCTCCGTCTGTCCTGACGACCGGCACGCGCGCACAAGCGGGCGCAGCGACCGTCAACGGCGCGAACCAGAACGTGAACTACGAGACGGTCAAGGACAGCATGACGCAAACTATCGTCATGCAAGCCTTCGGCGCGAACGCCACGATCCGCAAGGGTGAAGTGTTCACGATGGTAGGCGTGAACCGCGTCAACCCGCGCACGCAGCAGGTTGTGACTGGCGCGACCGGCACCGCAGAACTCATGCAGTTCACTGTCGTCAATGACGCACAGGCAGACGGCGCTGGCGCAGCTACGCTGACCATCAGCCCGCCGATGATCGTGCCGAACACCGGCGGCACGCTGCAACAGCAGCGCGTCAACACTGCCTTCGCCACCTGCTCTGCGGCCCCGGCCTCCGGCGCGGCTGTCGTCTGGGCGGGCAACGCCTCGTCCAGCTTCACGCAGCGTGCGGCATGGCACAAGTCGTCCATCCAGATGGTGTCGGCGCAACTCGTGACCCCGGCGACGGGTATCTCCAGCTTCGCCAGCGACCCGGAAACGGGTATCTCCATCCGCTACTGGCGCGGCTCTGACATCGCCACCGGCGCGCACATCCACCGGTGGGACTGCATCTACGGCGCAGAAACCGTCGATCCTCTGCTCGGCACCCGCTTCAGCGGCGTCTAACCGGCCAGCACTGAAAAACGGAGAGGCCCGGCTTGAAACCGGGCCTCTTTCGTGTCAGGCTTGTCGAACGCGCTAGCACCCGAGAGAGGACCGCCATGAGCTATATCCATCAGCCCTATCCCGCACACCGTTACGGCCCGAACGACGCTGTGCGCGCTGTGGCGAACGCCGACGAGGACGCTGTTGCCCTAGCGGAAGGCTTTGTCGATCACCCCTCCAAGGTGGGCCAACAGACTACCGTGTCGGCACCACACACAATGAAGACGCCCAAGGGCGGGAAGAAGCCTGCGACGCCAGCGCCGGAAGCCCCGGCACCGGCACCTGTCGCGGCAGTCTCCGCCCATGCCCCCAAGACTGAGTTCGACCGTACGGCAGCCCTCACCACGCTGGACGCTGCCGGGTACGAAATCGACCCGGATACGACGGACAACGAACTCAAGGACGCCCTCGCTGAACTGGCGAAGGGGTAATCATGACCACGGCGGGCACCATCATCGACCGCTGCTTTCGCGAGAACAACCTTATCGCGATTGGCAAGACACCCTCCGCAGCGCAGGCTGCGGAGGCACTTGACTACTTGAACCGCCTCATCAAGTCGATGCTCGGCACCGACGAGGGCGAACTACTGCTCGATTGGAATGTGCCGTACGTCGGAACCAGCAACGCTCGCTGGCCGCTCTATCACAGCGACCCGACACAGCCCGCCGCTGTTTACCAAGGCCCGCCGCCCAACAGCCGCCTGCTCGTGGCGAACCTCGCGACCCCTTTCACAGTCTACTTCCAGAACATGCCGCCCGACGGCGCTCGCATGGCGCTGGTCAACGTAGGCGCGGACCTCGTCACCTACCCCCTCACTCTGTCCGGCAACGGCAGACTGATCGAGGGCGCACAGTCCATCCTCCTCAACACGAACCCGGCAGTGCCCCTCCTGTGGCTCTACAGGGCGGACCTCGCCAACTGGATAGCCTTGGAGTTCCCGCTGCTGACGGCGGACGAGGTTCCCTTCCCCGACAGCTTCGATGACTTCTGGGTAGCGCTGCTCGCCGTACGACTGTGCCCGGTCTACGGTAAAGAGCCGAACGTCATCACGGCGGGCATCGCACAGAACGGTATGAAGCAGTTCAAGGCCCGTTACGCGCAGGAAGTGCCGACGGCCAACTTCCCCGACACCATCATGTTCAACAGCTATCAGTCGTTCGGAGGCCCCGGCTGGGAGCCGCTGGGATAAGCCATGGCCGATGACACCGAACAGCCGCCCCAGCTACCCCTTGGCGTAGGAGCGTACAAGCGCCAGTACGGGCGCATGCCAGAAATCCAGCTTATCAACCGCTTCTTCGAACAGAACCCCTCTAACGCGGTCGATGGCGCGAGCCTTCTGTCACGCCCCGGCTCCACCTTCCTTGCAGGGTTTGGCGCTGGCCCCATCCGGGCCATATTCACGCAGGAGGGCACCTTCAACGGCGACGCCTTCGTCGTGTCGTTCGAGTCGCTGTTCCGCTACACCAAGGCAGGCGTGAAGACCCTGCTGCCCGGCACGATACAGGGCACCGGCACCCCCAGCATGGCGGGTACTGACGAGTTTCTGTTCATCGCAGATGGCACGTCCCTCAAGATGTACGACGGCGTCGGCAGCCGCGCGCAGGGCGTACTGACCTGCACAGCGCTGCCCCTCAACGGCCAGACCGTGACCCTCAACGGGTTTGTCTACACCTTCAACACCGTCCTCGGCGGCGCAGGGTCAGTGCTGATCGGCGCGACGCTGGAGGATGCCCTCCAGAACCTCGCTGACGCGGTCAACAGCGTACCCGAGACAGTCGGTATAGCGTACGGCCTCGCCACTCTTGCGAACACCTTCATCCTGTCCGACTGGAGCCCGGAGATTGTCGGCGGAGGCCCCAACTACACCCTCACGTTCTACGCGCGCACTGGCGGCGTGGTAGGCAACGGCTACACCACGACCGAGACACTGACCGCTGGCTCCTTCGCCGCCGTCACTCTCCTCGGCGGCACGGCCAACGCCATCTCTGGCATACCGACCCCGGATGACGTCGCCATCGTCTCTCTGGCCGTGCTGGGCGGGTTTACCCTGTGTCTGGTAGCCAACAGCCAGACCATCTACTTCATCCGCCCCGGCGAAATCCTGATTGACCCGCTGGACTTCTTCTCGTCTGAAAGCCTGCCTGACGAGGGCGTTAACCTCATGACAATTGGCGACCAGTTCTGGTGCTTCAACAAGCAGTCCACGGACGCCTTCTACCTGTCTGGCGACGGCGAGGCACCCTTCGCAGTGTTCCAAGGCCGCAGCTTCACCAAGGGCGCGCTGGAGGGCACGACCGTACGACTTGACCCGGAGGTTGTTGTTGTGGGCCACGACGGCATCGTGTATGCAGTGGGAGGTAGCGGCCAGCAACGCATCTCGAACCACGGCATTGAAGAACGCATCCGCAAAGCGCGAAAGACAGAAAGGCTGAACCCGTAATGACGATCCTCTGGGCCGAAAACTTCAACATCTACGGGGCTGGCGAACCGGGCCGTGACCGCATGGGTCAGGGTTTTTACCTGACGTTCGGTGAAGGCGGCATCGGCATCCCTGTCAGCATTCCGGCTGTGCCGGGCTTCGACGTCACTGGCAAGCGCTGGTTCAGTTGCAACTCCCGCGCGGCGGGCTACACGCGCCTCCTGACTGGCGGACCCTACGCGTCCATCGGCGTCGCCACGCGCATCCACATGTCTGCCATGCCAACGGACAGCGCTCGTACGACAGAGATTATCAAGCTGTTCGACAACGTCTCGAACGAAATTGCCGCGCTGAACATCACGCCCACGGGCAACATCCAAGTCCTCAACAGCACCAACACCGTCGTCGCGACGACGACCACGCCTCCTATCCTGCTGGGCACGTCCCACAAAGTCCAAGCGCAGTTCGTTCTAGGCGCTGGCACTGGCACTGTGGAAGTGCGCGTGGACGGCGTGGCTGTCATCGGCGGCACGTCTGGCGTCAACGGCGCAGCGCTCCAACTGACTGGCGCGAACATCAACATCATCGGCCAGCGAGTAGACAACAGCCCCTCCCTCGGCTGTGGCTTCTTCTGGAGCGACTTCGTTGTGCCGTACACCCTCACGGGCACGTACAACTCCAGCTTCCCGAACATCTCCGGCGTCGTCAATCTGCAAATGACCGGCGCTCCTGTGAACACATTCACAGGCCGTCCGCTCCAACTGTACGGCGCAGGACAGCTTCGTACGTCCGCCAGCCTCGACGCCCTCGACTGCGGCGCGGCAGCAGGCTACGACATCGGCGCTGGCGACTACACCATCGAAGGCTGGTTCAGGTCCAACATCGTCCCTTCCGGCACGAACCAAGCGATGTTGTGGGGCAAGTGGAACACCGCCACGAACAACCGCAGCTACCGCCTCGTCCACTACGGGCCGTCACTGAACAACGGCGAACTCCGCTTCGAAATCTCGACAGACGGGGCCGCAGTCACCACGATCTTCCGCACGTCCGTGCCGTACGTTCCGCAGCGCGGACGCTGGTATCACATCGCTGTCTGCCGCTCGGGCACGACCACGCGCGTCTTCATCGACGGCGTGCAGATCGGCGTGAACATCACAGACGCCAACACCTACTTCGCGGCTGGCGTGAACGCCAAGTACGCGGTCGGCGGCACCATGTCCGGCGTCGGCACGGCGGTCGAAGCCAACACGTCCGTCAACGCTCGCTTTGACGAGCACCGCGTCACCGTCGGCGTCGCGCGCTACACGGCCAACTTCACGCCTCCGGCAGCAGCCTACCCGCGTGGGGGCGGTGACGCCTCGTTCGCCAGCGTCCAGCTTATCTGGGGCCTCGACGCCAGCGTCGCTGACGAAAGCACGACGGCCCCCAAGACCATCGCCCTTCGCGGCGCGGCCACGCGCGAACTTCCTGCGGACGCTTCGGCCAACTTCCTGTCGGCTGAACCGCTCGACCCGCTGGACGAGCGCTACATCGAAACCCCGTTCCTGCCAGCGCAGAACATCCTGCAACTGTCGGCCCTGCCCCTCAACGCGGAGACGGTCACTATCGGCGCGTCCGTCTACACCTTCAACACCGTCCTCGGCGGCGCGGGCTCTGTGCTGATCGGCGCGACCCTCACGGACAGCCTCACGAACCTCAACGACGCCATCAACCTCGGCGCTGGCTCGGGCACACGCTACGGCGTGGGCACGGTCCTCAACGCCTCGGCGCGGTCCCAAGTTGGGCCGACTGTCAACGACATGACTGCCATCGCCAAGACCAACGGTGCGGCTGGCAACACCATCGTCTCGACGGAAACGCTGACCAATGGCTTGTGGCTGAGTGGCGCGACCTTCCTCGGCGGCGCTGACATCCCGACGGCGGCTGAGTACACTGTGTCGGCCCTGCCTCCGACCACCACGGGCGTTCGCGCTGTGTTCCTCGTTGACCTGTCGTACGTCCCATCCGACAACGCGTCTCTGCGGAAGTCACTTGTGGTGTCCGGCGTCGCTGCTGCCGGGGCGATCAACGCCCTCGGCATCACGCCGTCGTATCGCGGCGACTTGTTTGAGGAAGACCCCAGCACCGTTGCCAGTCTGACCCCGACGTCGATTGTCAACAGCAGGATACGCCTCGCCCGTACGACGTAAGGTAGTCTCCTATGTTCACCCCAAGAGCGTTCAGCCCTGAAATTCTGGCGCTCATGGTGAGCGACGGCGTCGGCTCCCGAGGCACGACCGACCAGCTTCTCGCCATGGCCGCGCTGGACGACACCGTCTACGTCCCGCGCGCCTTCACGCCTGAAATGCACATGCTGACGGTTCTATCGACCGCGCCTGCCGACAATTATGTGCCGATGATCCCCGAGTACAACGCCTACCTTGTCTACGGCGAAGGGGCACCCGAGGACTACCGCCTCCGTGCGTGGGGCTTCACCATGGACGGCCACCGCTTCTACGTCCTGCACTTGGGCGAGGAAGGCACGTACGTCTACGACTTCACGACCGGGGAGTGGGCAGAGTGGAAGACCCTCGGCTTCGACGCGGGCTGGAACGCGTACGTGGGCACCAACTGGGGCTCTGAAGACCGCATCATCGCAGGCGACCGCCAGAACCCCGAAGTGTGGGTCATCGAGCCTGACACCTTCGTTGACGAGGGCTTCAAGCCCATCGACCGTACGGTCACAGCCATCATCCCGCAGTCGGGGTGGTCGTGGACTACGCTGAACAGCGTGCAGCTTTACGCGAGCGTGGGCGACCCCAGCGCGGCAGCGCCGACCATCGAACTGTCCTACTCCGACGATCAAGGCGTGACGTACGACACACCGGCAGACAGCCTGATCGTACTCGCGCTTGGCGAGAACTCCCAGCAGCTTGATTGGATGTCTCTCGGCTCGTTCCAGTCGCCGGGGCGCATCATCCGCATCACTGACCGAGGCGGCGTTGCTCGCATCGACCGCGCGACGTACGAGGCTACATAATGGCCCGCCGTACGATCCTGAGTAACACTGGCCTTGACCCGGTCCGCAAGGACATGCGTATCGTTAACGAGGACGGTACGGCTACGGACGCATTCCTGCGTAACTTGCAGCGCCAGCGCTCCACGAACAGCGGCGCATCTGCCGACATCACGGGCCTCTCAGACAAAGTAATCCCCGTTACAGCGCCCATCACCGGCGGCGGCGCGCTGGGCGGCGTCATAGCGCCCATCGGCCTCGCGGACACTGCTGTCACGCCCGGCTCCTACACCTCTGCCGACATCACTGTGGACGCCAAGGGGCGCATCACGGCGGCAGCGAACGGCTCGGGCGGTGGCGGAGCTTACTTCAACGGCGTAAACGGCGTCGCAACAGGCACTTCAACAAGTGCGACTGCGTCCAAAGGCACTGTGTTCACCCCGCGTGTGGACATCACCGTAGACGCCGTGTGGGCGGTCTACGACAGCGCTGGGGCCGGGCAGTCGCACCGCTGCGTCGTCGCGGACATCAACAGCGTCGCTGGCGGCGTGATTGGGGCCGTCACGGGCACCACGAACGCGTACAACGCCATCGACACCAACGTGCGAGCCGTCCGCTTCGACTTCGCCACGCCCATCACAATGTTGGCTGGTGTGCCGTACATTATCTGCCTCACCAACGCCTCGGGTATCGGCACCACTGTCTGTCGTGTCGGCGACATTGCACAGAGCGCTACGTCAATGAGCGCTTATTGGGCGCTAAACGCGCCGGGCGACAGCGCGATCCAAGTTCACGACTACGCCTCACTTACGCTGGCCCCTGCACAGGCTCCGTCGGCTTCCAACGCGACTGTGCAGCATACCCTGTGGCTGGAGGGCACATTCTAGGTAATGTCGCTTGACGCTGGGGGCCGTCCCGGCATACAAGGGTGATAACGTATTCACCCCAGCAGAGAGTAAAGCCATGACCGAATTTCTTGCCAGCCTGAAGGGCTACAAGACCATCCTCGTCAACGCAGTATTCGCCCTCGTGGGTGTGCTGATCGCGCTCGGCATTCTGCCTGCCTCTGAGGCCATGGGCGTCACGCAGGAAGCAATCGCCCAGAATGTTGACACCCTGATTGGTGGCCTCGGCGTCGCAGCCGCCGTCATCAACGTCGTCCTCCGCCTCGTGACCAACAGCCCGGCGGGCAAAAAGGTGTCCGGCTAAGTTCGCATCACCCCGTCGTACGGCAGCGTACGGCGGGGCTAGCGCATTAAGGAACCGAAAATGGTTTGGATTTCAGCAGCAGTAGGAGTGGGAAGCGCCCTGCTGGGCTCTAACGCCAGCGGGCAAGCCTCCAAGCGCGCCCGGCGCGAAGTTGAAACCGGCATCAAGCGCGTCGAAGACAACACCAACTTCAAGGGCTACAGCCGAGGCGGCGCTAATGCGTTCAACCAGAGCCAGAACCTCCTCGGCGTAGGCGACGGCAGCCCGGAGGCGCAGGCTGCGGCCCGAGGCGGCTTCCAGAATTACCTCAACAGCGCAGGCTACAAGACCCAACTGGACAGCGGTATTGATGCCCTGAACAGCAATGCCGCCGCGCGTGGCATGCTGAAGTCCGGCGCGACCCTCAAGGCCACGCAGCGCTTCGGCGCGGGCCTCGGCCAGCAGTATTTCAACAACTACATCGGACAACTGAACCAGCAGGCTGGCTACGGCATGCAGGCTGACCAGAACCTGTCCAACGTCTATACCGGCGGCGCAGCGACCAAGGCCAATTCGCAGCAGGCCAACGGCGCGCAGCAGGCGCAGGCATGGGCGGGCGCGGGAGCGAACATCGCTGGCGCGCTGGGCGACAAAGCCGGGGCCGCAACAACAGCGGCCAAGACCGGCGGGGGGTAAGCCATGTACAATGTGATGGACGACTTCCGGGCTGGCCGCGCCGCACGGCAGGAAGCCGATAACCAGAACTACATCGCAGAGCGTCGCAAGATTGAAGACCCCCTCAAGGACGAAGAAGCGAACCGCGTGAACGCCGCGCGCCGCGCCATCGTTGCACGCGACGGCGAGATGGCTGGCGACGTTCCGACGTACGCCGCGAACCAGACCCGCGCGCGTCAAGACGAACTCCAGCCCATCGCCGTCAGGCAGGCGAACGCGACGGTAGCCAGCACAGAGGCTGGCACTGAGGAGACAAAAGCCGACACCTCCAAGAAGCTGACCGCCGAGGCGATAGCGTCTGGTATCCGCGCGATTGACCTGATGGAATCGACGCCAGACCCCACGAAGATCGACCCCGCCGCCCTCGCTGCCACTGGCACAGACCCGGCCAAGTTCGGCCAAATCCTCAAGATGTGGTCAGAGGCTCCTGACAAGGCCGTGTTCTTCAATGGCATGCGCAACATGCTGCAAGGCCAAGAGACTGTCACCGGCACCATCAGCGGCTACGACGACAAGGGCCAGCCCATCACCATCAAGCAGGGCAGCCGCGACAAGGCTGGCGTCATGGAAGGCTTCAGCGCCGTGGACGAGGCGCAGCGCGCCGCGACCCTCGCTGGCACGCAGGCCACCACGAACGCTACGAACGCCCTCGCGAACCAACGCAACAATCCGACCGCTGGTAAGGGCAAGCAACTCACGCCAGAGCAGCGCGCGGCACAGCAGTACCGCGTCAGCACGCTCATCAACGGCATCAAGGGCAAGATCGCAGAGGGAGCCCGTACAGGTGCCCTCATGTCCGAGGAACAAGACCTGTTCACACAAGCAGGCGCGTGGCTGGCGAACAGCATCCCGATCCTCAGTGAAGCTGCCCAGAACATTGGTGACCCCACGGCGCAGGTTCTGCGCGACGGCATCAAGTCCGGCACAGCGGCGCTGCTGCGTGAGTACGTGGCGTCGATGGGCATTGGCGTCGGCTCCATCAGCAGCAACTTCGAACTCCAGAACGTGCAGTCCATCATCAACAACGCGGGCTCCAACGCACAAGCCCAGATGGCTGCCATGGAGCAGGTCGAAATGCTCCTTAATGACCCCGGCTTCGCCCAGCGAGTGCTGGACGCGGAAGGCATCGCGCAGGCCGCAGGCGCTGTCGCTCCCATACAGTCAGCCGTTGCGGAAGACCGCCGCGCCGATCTAGCATCAAGGTACGACCTCGGCGGAACGGACTAATGGACCCGACACTCGACAAGCTGTACGCCGCGCTCGACCAAGCCGATGCCGCTGGCGAGACACAGGACGCGCAGGACATCGCGTCCCTCATCCGCGAGCACAAGGCCAAGCGCTCCGGTGCAAAGCCTGCACAGCCCGGCCAGACGCAGAAGGTCGCAGCGCCCAACCTCGACATGACGCCCAGCCGCAAGGCCGAGGATCAGAACAGCGACGGCGACATCCTTCGGGGCCTCGACCGCCTGCCCAACCTCGTGGGCCTCGGCAACGTCTCGACCGGCTTCACGAAGGCCGACGTAGACGTAGGCGAGGCGTGGAAGCGTCTCGGCACCGGCGCTGTAGTGGCTCCGACGGCTGCCGTCGTGGCCGCTGGCGACGCCTTCACCCTCGGCGGCGCGACGCGCCTCGCTGGCATGCTGCCCGGCTCGTCGTACGAAAAAGCACAGGCTGCCAAGCAGCAACTGATGGACGCCGCGCCCGGCTCCGCACAGCTTGTTGGCGACCTCGCGGGCTACGGCCTCGGCGGCACTGCGCTGTCGAAAATCCCCGGCAGCGTGGCCGGGCTCACGACCAAGGGCATTGGCGTCCAGTCCGGCCTGATGGCTGGGGGCTCTGCGCTCGTGCAAGACCCCACCGACCTCGGCGGCGCAGCACTGGAGGCTGGCATCGGCGTCGCAGGCGGCAAGCTGCTGCAAGGCGTGGGCGACACCATCGTCAAGCCGCTGGCACAGAAGTACCTGCCCAAGATCGAACGCGCCCTCACAGGCAACCAGAAGGTCAGGGACGCCAATAACGACGTCGTACTCGATGCCGACGGCAAGCCCCAGCGCGTCCGCGACACCGACGAGTTCAAAATTCCCGAGGCCATCGTCCAGCGCGTCGCCAACCGCACGAAGATGCCGGTCGACGAAATCAAGGCCAACCTCGCGGAGTTCGCTGCCGTACACGGCCCCGACAGCCCGCGCTTCCTGTCGCTCGTCAACGCCGAAACGGCTGGCGCGTTCCGCTCGCTGTCGAAGGCCAAGTCTGGGGCCAACGCTGTCTTCCGTGAAGGCGAGGAGGCCGCGAGCCTCGCACGTCCTGACGTTGTCGGTCGTGCTGTGGGCCGCACCGGCACCACCAAGTCCGCCATCTCCGCCACTGAGGACGTAATCGCCCAAGGTGACGACGCCATCGCTGGCGTGACGGCCAAGGCTGATGACATCAAGACCCGACTGAATGACCGGCTGACCACGCAGACGCGCGAACTGGACGACGCTGCCACCGCACAGACACGCGCCATTGACGCGGAAGGTGCCGCGACCCGCCGCATGGTGCGCGACGAGACTGACGCGCTGAAGACTGGCGAACGCGTCAAGATTGCCGAGGCTGGGGCAGCCCTGTCCAAGTCGCTGCAAGAGCGTGCGGCTGGCATCAAGCCTGACGAAGTCGTCAAGAAAGAACTCGCCAAGTACACTCGCCTCGTGTTCCGTGGCGGCAAGACTGCTGACGGCACTGTCGTCAAGGGCATGGCCGACAAGCCCGTGAACCTGCCGAAAGGCTGGCTCCAGAAGAACTTCCCAGAAGACCCCAAGACCATCACGGCGGTCCTGAAAGCCAAGGCTGAAACGCTGCCCAAGGGCAAGGCCCGCGCCCGGCTGAACAAGGCCATAGAGAGCATGTCCGGCGGCAAGGACGGTGGACCCTCCGTCATGAAGCTGACGCTGGGCGATGTGGACAGCATACGCCGTGCGCTGAAGAAGCCCGTGGACGTCGCCGGTGTGAAGTACAACCTGACTGAAATCGGCACTGCCCTGCGTGACTTCGCGGCCACGAAACATCCGACGTACAAGAGCGACTATCTGGAGGTGTTCGAGAACACCATGAAGTCGCTGGAGGCTCGCGTCCAAGGGGCCAAGGCTGTTGGCAAGTCCGCCGTCGAAGGCGCTGACAACATCGCCGCTGGGGTAGCAGACGAGGCCACTGCACTAGGCCGCATGGCCGTCAGGCAGGGCTCGCGCGACGCAGCCCTCAAGGCCATCTCTGGCACGACCAAGGACGGCGCACAGGCGCTCCAGTCCGCTGCTGTCATCCTCCGCAACGCTGACGCCATCGAACGTCTGGCGGGCCGGGAAGGCGCGGAGCTTGTCAAGGTCGTACGCGCGGCCATGAAGAACGTGCAGAAGATCAAGGAAGAAATTGCCGACATCACCGCCGCCGCGCGTACGACACGCGAGGGCGTCGCTGACGACGTCGTACGGAGTAAGCAGGGCGTGACGGACGCCACCACGGCGGCGAAGCGCGAACTGACCGACGTGCAGAAGGACCGTCTGAAGAAGCTGGAGCGCACCGCCAAGGCCCAACTCGACATCATCAAGCAGGCCATGAGCAAGAACACTCGTGCCATCGACGCCGCTGCGCGTGTGATGAACATGACCGAGAGCGAACTGGCGGCTGCCACGGCGGGCTCCACACAGCCCCTCGACCAAGTCGCGCGCGGGGCCATCCAAGGCCGCGCCACACAGTCACCGGCGGACGCCATCAAGGTGGTGGAAGACCTTGCCACGCCTTCCACGGGCCGCAAGATTGCGCAGGTCGCTGGACAGGAGACGGGCGACGCGCTCCAGAAGGTCGGGGAAACGCAGCGGCGTGAAATCGCGAACCTTAGCGCCGTCGCCGCTCGCAAGACTGACGACGACGTCGTTGGCGAAGAACTCAGCCTCGCCATGGAGGCATCCGCTGCACTGCTGGGCCGCGCTGGTCCCGGCTACCAGACCGCCATCCTCAAGCGCGGCGCGAACTCGCTGGGCGAGTTGGGCGTGTCGAACAAGGCAGCCAAGGCCATTGCCGAGGCAGTCATGAGGCAAGATAAGGCTTATGTGGAAAAGCTCATCAATCGCCTTGCAAAAACCGAACGTCAACGTAAAGTGATGGCAGAGGCTATCCGCGCGTGGGTGGTTGGCTCCATAACAGGCGCAGTGGAAGACGTACGATGAACCCGACCTCGACAGTGGACACCGTAGGACAGGGTGCTATGTACGGCGGAGCCGCCACGACTGGCGTGCTCTGGGGGCTAGCCGTGTCCGATGTCGCCGTTATCCTGTCAATGGTTGTGGCCGTGCTGGGCTTCCTCGTCCACGCGTGGGCGACGATCCGCAAGGACCGCCGCGAGTTGGAGCATCACAAGGCTAAAATGGCCGCTGTCGTTGACGAGGCACAGGAGTTGCTGTAGCCCTGTGACGCCAATCGCGCTGTCACACGGAGACACAGTTGACCACGAAGAAGCTCCTTCAGAAAACCGTATCTGCTTACAACAAGGCTCCCTCTGCGGAGGCTGCCGCCGCAGAACTCGGCGTGTCCGTGCGTATAGTACGTTCGAGACTGTCGGAAGTTCGAGCGAACCATGAAGACATCACTGTCCGTGACCCGATCCGCAAAGGCCCTGCGCCGGTGTCGGAAGAACTGCTACGCGAGGCGGTCAACAGTGTCGCGCTCTACGGCACAATCTCCGGGGCTGCTGACGTCCTCGGGCTGTCTCCCTCCACGCTCCAGTCGCGTATCAAGACGGCCAAGCAGCAGGGTATCGAGCCCGCTCTGCAAGGGTCGGACGACGCCCGCAAGCCTGTCGTACGACCGCTGCCGGGTAAGGGCAAGATCGCCCGCTACTACCTCACTTGCGCCCAGAACAACACGCTCATCCACGAGCCGACTTGGGCTGCCCTCCAGACCGGCATGGAACACGACGCGGCGGAAATGTTCGTCTCCACCTTCACCTACAACAAGGCCAAGGACGGCTCCAGCAAGCGCGGCTCGCGGAAGGGCTCCGACGGCGGCGCGCAGTGGTACGACGAGCGTATCGAGCCGTACGTCGTGGACGAGATGATCCAGCTTGCGCCGGGCCTTATATGGAACGGGCACTTCAACAACTGGCCCACGGCCTCAGAGCCGCTGTCGGCCCTCCAGAACTACAACTTCCGCAACTCGTCCATCTTCCCGCACGTCCGCCAGCACATGACCAGTATCGCTACGTCGCCCAGCGACGCGGCGAAGCTCCAGTACACCACCGGCACTATCACCAAGCGGAACTACATACAGCGTAAGGCCGGACAGAAGGCCGAGTTCGACCACATCTACGGCGCTCTCATTGTCGAAGTTAACGACAAGGGCCAGTGGTGGGTCCGCCAACTGAACACCGACAACGCTGGAGCCATCTACGACGTACGGAGCGACGGCCCCATCGTCTTCCACGCCGATGGCCGTGTCGTACGTCCCAAGGGCACCAACAGCATCGTCTGGGGCGACATCCACGAGATACACTTGGGCAAAGTCACTCGCGACCTGTGCTGGGGCGACGACGGCGTGCTCGACACGCTGCGCCCGGCCCGGCAGGTCTACCACGATCTTGCCGATTTCGAGTTCGGCCACCACAACCGCCGCGACCCCTACAAGATGTTCGCCCTGCGTGTCGTGCAGGGCCGGGGCATCGAGAAGGAGTACAAGTCCACGCTCGACTTCCTGACCATCGCAGGCCGTGTGGGCGTGGAAGACATCATCGTCAACTCGAACCACGACCGACACTTCGAACGCTATCTGCGCGAGGTAGACTGGCGCTTCGATCTGGACAACGCCGAGTTCTGCGGCACGGTCCACTTGTCCTACTTGAAGGCCCTTCGCGCGGGCGCATCGTTCAACGCCATGCAGTCCGCTATCGAGTACATCAACGGCGGGCCGCTCCGCAACACCAAATGGCTGGAGCCGGGTCAGTCGTACGTCGTATGCAAGAACGACGGCGGCGGCATCGAACTCGGCTTCCACGGCGACCAAGGGCCGGGCGGCGCGCGTGGCTCGCTGAAGAACCTCTCACTGCTGGGACGGAAAGTCATCATCGGCCACGGCCACGGCGCTGGCATCCTCAACGGTGCGTGGCAGGTCGGCGTGATGGTCCTCGACCTCGACTATGCCAAGGGCTCGCCGGGCAACTGGTCGATCAGCTTCTGCGTCGTACACGACAATGGCAAGCGCCAGATGATTACGGTGTTCGATGACAAATGGCACGCCTGAACCGCTCCACGACATGACGCCGCTCGAACTGGCGGTCTTCAAGAGTGTGGCACAAGAATTGCGTGACAAGTATTCCGCTGAACGCGACGCGTGGTTCAAGTCACTCGGACGCGAACTTAATGACAACCCACAACCGGGGAGGCCGCGTTGACTGACAAGTACTGGTGCCAAACATATACTGGCGAGGCGTTCTACTACGAGGACGACAAGATCGCCACGAACCCCTACAAGCTGGAGGACATCGCGCACCACCTTGCCCTCATCAACCGCTTCGGCGGCGGCACGATCTATCCCTACAGCGTAGCACAGCACAGTGTTGCGCTGTCTGTCGCAGTCTGGGACGACAGGCAAAACCCGTGGCTGTGCCTCGACGCGCTGTTCCACGACGCCGAGGAGGTGTACTTGGGCGACATCAGGCTGCCCATGAAGGACCGCTGCCCGGAGTTCCGTGCGATGTCAGCGCCCATCGACGCCGCGATCCGCAAGGCCATGAACGACATGGGCATCCCTGTGCCGCTGACGGAGACGCCCATCGTCCGCGCCCTCGACCGGCGCATCCTCATCAACGAACGCGGCTTCGTCATGCAGCCGTCGAAGCACAAGTGGTATGCGCTGGAAGGCGAGGAGGGCATCCCGAACCTGCCGCCGATGCTGTTCGAGCAGATGGACTGGCGCGCGGCCAAGAAGAAGTGGCTTCAAATGCTGGAGACTTATCTCCTGCTGATTAAGAGCCATGAGGGCGTCCAAAAATATGCCCTACGTTGAGGCTACAGGGGCCTCGGCACTAGTGCCTGCTACCCACATCCCATAAACGGTCCAAACGCACCACGGAGGCTCTAATGACCGAGAACTACATATCGCAAAATTCTGACGAACGTAAACGCACGCCGATGGCGTCCGGCCTGCTGGACTACTTCCCAGCGGCGCTGGCGGCTGTCGCACAGCACAGCTTCCTGTCCAACGAGAAGCATAACCCCGGCCAAGACCTGCACTGGTCGCGGCAGAACTCGACCGACCACGCTGACTGCATCGTACGACACCTGATCGAACGTGGCGGCATGGAGGCTGTGTACATCCAAGGCGAGCGCAACATGGTCCGCCACTCCGCCGCTCTGGCGTGGCGCGCACTGGCGCTGTTGCAGGAGGAGCTTGAGAAGGAGGGCTTCACGCCGGGCCGCGCCTCGCGCTTCCCGCCCGAGCCCGTCAACGAGTTCGGCATGACGGACAAGCAAGTCCGCGCCGAGGCTATGGCGTACGACGTCAGGGTCGTGGCCGACAAGGAGGAGGACGCCAAGACGGCCAAGGTGTTTGAAGGGCTGCTTAACTACTGGCGTCACGAGCCCGTGCCGTCGTACGAGCTTACACCTGCGGGGCTGGCGGCACTGGCGAAGCCGGTGAAGAAGAAGCGGGCGGTCCCAAAACCTGTTCGCAAACGGAAGTAGCCTGCGGCTCACACATGGAGACTGGAAACCCCGCCGGGCGACTGGCGGGGTTTTCGCAATAGAAGGTCGTGTCATGCTCGACAATCCGGCAGGCCGTGCCGTACGTCAGCCGGTCGAAGCCTGATATGCCGATGGGCGGGTACATCCGTCGTACGGCGTCCTTGGTGTAATAGTCGTCAGCGTTTAAGCCAGTCGGGGAGGGCGTCGCCGCGCACGATGTCACCATCCACATCACGAACATTACCAGCACTACGGGCGTCAGCAGCTTCAGCACTCGCATTGGACTTCTCCACAATTTCGGCCTTGGTCTTCTCACCGGCCAGTTGCGCTCGCAGTTCAGCCTCAGTCTTGCCTGCGTGGCGCGCGGCGCGCAGGATCAGCAGGCACACGAGGCCCGCTACGGCGACCACAATGCCCCTCATGAAGATTTCTGTCCAGTTCATTTGATGCCCTCTACGATCTTGGAGCCCGGCCCGCCAGTCTGCGTGAGTATCTGGCGGCGACCGCGCGGGTGGAAGCTGATGTGCATGACGCCCCGGTCGGCCTCAAGGATAAACTGGTCGAAGGGCACCCACAGGGTCGGGTGGGCCACCAGCGCCGTCGCGAGTTCCGGCGCGGCGAAGCGGATATCCCACTTGGGGAAGTAGAAGTCACAGGCGTGTCCGAGGGCGTGGTCGCTGTCCGGCACGCCGCCAACGAGGCGGTTCAGTTCCGGGTTGCGGTAGCCGCTGGTGATCTTGATGGGGCCGTGGCCCATCTGCCGTACGACCTCCATGTACTTCATCGTACGACGCAGATTGCGCTCGTGAGCCAGTGTCGGGTGGTTGTTGATCTTCAGCCGCGCCGCCGTGTCGCTGCGCAGGAACTCGAGCATACGGAAGTGTTCGGTCGAAAACAAATGGGCCTCCCACGAATGGAAGGCCCAAGGTTACGCGTGCTTGAGGGGGGTCGTCAAGCTCGCGTTAGGAGTAGTCGTGCGTTGCTTCCGCGAAAGACGTCAGCAGCGTCACCATGGCGCGAGCGACCGCCGACGGCGAGCCGCAGAAGTTGATGGTCACTTCCGCCTCGTCGCCCGGAGACATGGCGAGCGGCTGCGGGCGCGCGACCTTCGGTAGCTCGGTCGTGGCGGACTTCTGGTACTCGACAGCGGCCTCGACAGCAGCCGGAGCCGCCGTACGACGCTGGCGCGTGGCCTTGGGCTTCTCCGGCTCGCCGGTCAGCGCCGGTGCAGGCGGAGTGGCCGGGTCGCCGTCAGCGTCAGACTGGATCGCCATGCCCATGGCGGCTTCGATGTGGGCGGCGGCGGTGTCAACGAGCGACACCTCCTCGTCCTCGACTTCCGGCTCGACAGCAGCCGGGGCCGGGTGCAGCTTGGTCTGGATCGCAGCGGCCTGCGGCGTCGTCTGTGTGGCAGCGGCCTGCTGGCCCCAGCCACGAGGCTGGACGCGTGCCGGTGCGGGCGTCGGAGCCTGTGCAGGCTGCGGCGCTGCGGCGCGCTGTTGGGTGGGTTGTACTGCTGCTGGAGCATGTATGGCTCCCTGTGCTGGCAGTCTGCGAAGCAAAGTCATGTCGTCCTCCGTTCCATTGCCCGGAGCCGCCGGGCGCGTTATCGGCTCACCTTGGAGCACCTGCCGAAGTCCCTGCAAGAGCCGGACCTGCGTGGTATCCTTGTCTTCTAACGCAGCAAAGACAAGTTCGTCAATACTGTCCTTGACGATCAGGCGGTGGTTTACCACGCGCTCGCTCGTGTTGCCCTTGCGTCGGATGCGACCGATGAACTGGCCGTACGTCTCAAGGTTGAAGTCGGACGAGAACCAGCAGAGGTGGCCCGCGCCGCCCTCTTGGAAGTTCAGGCCGTGGCCGACCGACTGCGGCTGGCACAGCATGACCGGCAGCTTGTTCTGGTTCCACTCGTCTTGCAGGCGGATCGCGTCCTTCTCCGACACGCCGCTGCCGAGGTACGGCGCGTCCCAGCCGAACTCCTTCTTCAGCCGCTCCTGTAGGCGGACAAGGTCGTGGTGATATTGATAAGCGATAAGCAGTGGCTGGCCTTGCAGGCTTTCGATAAGCTCGACCAGCGCGTCGATCTTGGCCTCGTGGATGATGACCCACTCGCGCGCCTTGCCGTGTATCTCAGCCGTGTAGACCGCGCCGTTCGCCATCTGCTTCAGCTTGGCGGACACAGCCGCCGCGTTGCCTGCCGTGATGAGGGCGTTGTCGATCTGGATGAGCATGTCATTCCGCATCGTGTCGTACGCCTTGCGTGACGTACGGTCGAGTTCGATGAAGATGTCATTGTCACGGATCGCTGGCAGGTCGGTGTACTCGAGCCTGTAGACGATGTTCTTGATGCGCTCTTTGATGCGCGCCTCGCCGTCCTTCTGGATTTTGTAGTTGAAGCCGTCGAAGTCGGGCTGGAAGAAGTTGTCCCGGTAGTGGCTGTAGAACTGCCCCAGCGACGCGCCGCCGTCGATCCACAGGAACTGACCGAACAAGTCGAGGAAGCCGTTTGGCGCTGGTGTGCCGGTCAGGCCCCACTTGCGCGCCGTACGACCCGTGGCCTTGCGGAGAGCCTTGGCGCGGATGCCAGTGGACTTCTTCAACTTCGTGAGTTCGTCCGCGATGATCGTGTCGAACGGCAGCCCGCCCTTGCCCAGATACTTGCCGCACAGCCACGGCAGCCCCTCATAGTTGATGAGGAACAGGTCTACGCCGCCAAGGCCGGGCAGAAGCGCCATGCCGTCGGCCAGCAGCTTGTCCTTGTTTGGCCCGTGCAGGAACTCCAGCCGGAGGTGTTTAGTGTGGCTCCACTTCGCTGCTTCCTGCCGCCACGTAAGCTGGCAGATACGTACTGTCGCCATCACCAAGCCCCGCTTGGCGACGCCAGCCTTCTGGAGTTCCGAAAATGCCGTCAAAGATATTGATGTCTTGCCGCTGCCAACGTCCGCCCATAGCACCGCCGCTCCATTACGGATGAGGTGTTCGACTGCCGATGCCTGCCCCGCCGAAGGTATCCATTCTTTGTGCGAGGGCGCGGAGCGCCTCGTCTGGCTTGTTGTGGATGTCCACGTCATGCCCTGCGGCCTTCAACAGTTTGATGATGTACGCTTGTCTTGCACTAGTCGTGCCGTTGGTGGCCTTGAACTCCACCATGTAGCAGTGCCCAGAGCCGAAGTAAAACCTGTCGTCCGGCCAGCCTGTCGCCGCGCCCCGGCCCTTGTGGTTGCGCTCGTGCAGCCCGCCATGGGCCTTGTGCCACGCCACCACGGGGTCACGGACCTGCTTCTCTGTCAGCCGACTAGGCACGGTCCACCGCTGTTGCCACTGAACGGGCACCACTTGCACTTCGCGTTCTTGCGGGGTGCGAAGTGCCTGTCGAAGAACATGGGCTCGACGCGGAGCTTCCACTTGGCCTTCAGCACGGGCAGCGACTTGCGGTCCATGTTCCGTTTTACTTCTTCGCCGGTGTCGAGATACCACAGGCGTGTCTCCACGGTCTGCACGTCGGGGAAGCGGAGGAAGGCGCTCATGCCGAACTGCTCCACCTGCTCCTCGTTCGTGTCGTACTTCTTGCCGGTCTTGTGGTCGATCAGGGTCATGTGACCGTCGCCGTGGTTGATGCCCAAGTCCACGATGTTGCGGAGCCACGCGGCCTTCGGCGGCTTGCCGAACCAGCCTGTGACCTGCCAGTCCTCCGTGAAGGCCCACTGCTGCTCGGTGAAGACGCCCTCGGGGTTCAGGCGAAGCATGTTAAACAGCGAGGCGAAGCTGGCGATTTCCCTCGGCACAGGCTCGCCTAGCTCGTTGTTGACGAACTTCTCCGCGATCTTGTGGACCTTGTTGCCCCGTACGAACGCCTCGTTCTCGCCCTCGGGGATTTTGATGATGTACTTGTACGCGAACCGCGCCGGGCACGTCTCGTAGTCGGCAACGCGGCTGTAGCTCCAGCTATCGGGCAGCTTCAGCGGCTTGCCGTCGTACGTCGCGGAGTAGCCTAAGATTGGGCTAACCATTTCGTCAGTGCCTCCGTCTCTGTCTCGCCCTTGCCGGGCTTCACTGCGCCGCCCCATGAGAAGCCCCACTTCGCGGCGGACAGCATTGGCACCGTCAGACGCTGCCGCTCCATTACCTCTTTCAGTAACAGCATCTGCTCAACTGCGCAATCTAATGGGCTAGTGATGTTGATTTCATCGTATACGGTAACGAGGAAGCGCACGCGCGGATCACGCCGGGGGTCGTAGTACCACTCGATGATGGCCTGCTTGGTCAGGTCGGCGGCGCTGCCCTGTACGAGATAGTTCAGGAGCTTGTAGACGAAGTCTCGCATCTGGCCGGTCTTCTCGTCCAGCTTCGGCGGCTCCGGGTGGTAGCGGCGTCCGCCCCATGTGATGATAGGCAGCTTGCGTCCGACCAGCCGCTTGATTTCGTCGTTGAGGATTTTCATGCCGGGCAGCGCCTTGGCGTGAACCTCCTTGAACTCCTTCGCCGTACGGGCGTCACAGGCCAGCGCTTCGGACAGGCCGGGCACGCCGCTGCCGTAGATCGTACGGAAGTTGATGATCTTCACCTTCGTACGGTCGAGCTTCGTGTTGGGCGACAGGCGCTGGATTTCGCCCATGACCAGCATGTGAACGTCGAGGCCCGGATCGGCTAGGTAGGCGGCGTGGAGCTTGCCGCTTTCGAAGTGCCCGAAGACGCGCAGTTCTTGTCCGTCGAAGTCTCGGTGGAGAAAGACGTGACCAGCATCAGGAAGAATATAGCGGCGTACCAGAGGGAGAACAGGAACATCCAACCACGCGGGGTGAGTGTACCCATCAGGTCGTCCTTCGAAGTCCTTGCTGATGTTGAGAAAGTTTGGGTTCGTCGTGCTTGGTCGTCCAGTTCGTGTTCCACCATCGCCTCCGCGTGTTTGTGACCAGTTGGTCGAGATACGTCCGTCCGGCCTGCGACGCGACTGCGCCAGCCAAGGCTTCATGAACATCTTGAGGCAGGTCTGGAGCCTGTTGCGATAGCCCAGCGCCTGAAACAGTCGTACGTCCTTGAAGTTGTCAGGCAGCAGGTTGACCTTGCTGACGGACAGGTTGCCGTTCTTGCCGATGGTCAGGCTGCCTTGCAGCGCGTCCATGCGGACCAGCGCCTCGCCCACGTCAGCGTCAGCGTCGAGGTTCAGGCCGGGCGAGCGCAGCGTCTTACGCAGCCAGTCCTCGGCCTTCTCGAACGCCTTCTCGTAGAGTTCGATGTCCATAGCCAGAGCCTCGGCGTGCAGCGTGAGGCCGTCGCGCTCGTTCTCCATGAGGATCGGCAGTAGTTGGCGTTCTCTGTCGTACGCCGGACCCATGCCCTCGGCCAGCACGCTCGGGTGCAGGTGGTTGAACAGCGCCTCCGTACGGTCGGTGTCGCCTACGGCGTACGGCTCAAGCACGTCGCCGGGCACGAGCCAGAAGTACTTGCCAGCACTGGACAGCTTGCCGTCACGTCGCTGGAGACGTTCGCCTGTCTCAGCGTAGACGGTGTGTCGGTTGTCCCACAGCCACTCACCTACGGCGTCCTTCTCGTCGGCCTCCCACAGCCACAGGTCGGCGCACATCTCCTTCAGCCCCATGCGCCGGTTGTGCGGGTTGTCGAGGTAGCCAAGGAACATCGTGTCGTGGATGCGCGACCAGTGCGGTACCTCCAGCCCGAAGTGGTAGCGCGCAACAGACAGGTCGAACTTCGAATTGTGGAACAGGAGCGGCAGCGCCGTGTCGTCCCACAGCATCTCCAGCAGTCTCTTGACTTGGTCGTACGTCGTGTTGTTGCCACTCGGATGGCCCCAGCGCAGATAGCGCGACTTGCCGCCCAGCATCTTCAGTACGACGCCCACCGGCACCGGCGGCTTCCACGCGATGTCATCGTCAATGGGGTGTGTTTCGAAGTCTACTACGGCGCAACGTGGGGTCATAGAACTGACGTCCTGCTGATTGATAGGCCGAGTACGTGCGCGATCTGCTTGAGCTTCCAGCCATGGCGGCGAGCAGCCCACACGGCCTCGCTGCGGCGGCGCTTGACGTCCATGGGCACGCGCTTGCGGCCATCGAAATACGACTTGTGGCGGAGGTAGTGCAGGGCAGCCATCTCCAGCATGCCGCGAATTTCTTCGTCCGTGTAGACGTGGTCAACGATCATGGCGAAACACAGGGTTGCGCTGCATAATGTCAATCATGCACGCCACATTCTGCGTGGCCTCGGCAAGCTTTTCTATTGACTTCGCAATAGCGTAAAGCCCGTTCCACGCGTTGTCGTGAACTTCTTCCACAGTGGGCTCGTGAGGCGACGGCGGGTTGTAGTTATCCACGGCCCTAGCCAAAAGCTCCAGAGCATCGACTGCTCGCTCAGTTAACTCTTGCTGATAGTCTGTCATCTTTCCCTCCAGAAAGTTCCCGCAGCAGCAAGGCCCGTTCTCCTGCGAGATTTGGGCTCCATGCCGCTGCGGGTAGTGTCTTAGCCCCGCTCGCGCAGAGCCTCGATGTACAGGTCGCGGATTTGTTCTTGCTCCGTACGACCTTGCTCGTCCTTCAGATAGGCGATGGCCTGTCGCAATGCGCCAGTGTCATAGCCCGCAGACTTGGCCTCCTTGAAGAAGGAGCGCTTCTCCTCCGCAATTTCCTTGCCACGCTCCTCGCAGTCCACGATGTTGGCGGCGATGGTGCGCAGCTTCTCGATAGCGGCCTGCTGCATGCCGACTGAGTTGTGTCCGATGTCGGCCATGCTAGTTCTCCACCGCCGTGCTGGCGTCCGCCGCTGTCGGCATTTGAATGACGTTCGAGCCTTCTCCAGCCATGGCTTCGTTGCACCTGACAACGGCAGCCGCCATCTCGTGCGACAGGTCCATGGACACCCCGTTGAGGTACGTCACGGCCTCACCAGCGATGGCAGAGTAGTGCTCGTGGGGCAGGGGCGTGGCGTTCGCCATGTTCCCCAGCGCGTCCACCAGCATCATGATTGCCGCTCTGGCGACGACAGTGTTCCCGACTTGGGCCTTGGCTGCCGAAGTGACGAACTCGACGTAGAGCGCCCGCAGTTCAGCGATGTACTCGGGGGTCATTTCTGGGTTTTCAGTCATTGTAGTCCTCCGGGTTAACGACGGCGCAGGGTGCCCTTGCCGCGTTGTGGTCCGCCGTCTTCTGACGGAGGAGAATAGGATTTCGCCATGGTCGGCGCAATCTGCTCGTGGCGCAGTTGGATGGTGTCGAACAGTGCGTCAGGCAGGGCCTCGACCATCTCGAACTCGACGTGAAACTGGTCGTTCGCGTCAGGCACGAGATAGACACGCGTGATGACGCCGTACGGCGGACGACCGATGGTGTCGGCCAGCTTGTTGACGTACTTGCTCCAGTTCTTGACCGACGTGACCGGCAGCTTGAGCGTGACTTGGTCAGCCGACGCGTAGTGCTCCGGGGTGTCGTACAGGTCGAGCGTACGACCGTTGGCGTCTTCACCGAAGACACCAGCAGGCAGCATGGCGAGGCGGCGGCGGTTCTGGCACGCCTTGCCCTTGCCCTGCGCAGCGGAGCCCCACTTGTTTTGCGGGCACACGTTGCAGCCCTCGGACTGCGGGACGAAGTAGTCAGGGCTGTTCTGCATCGTCTCGTGCGGGATCATGTCCGCGTCCGTACGACCGAAGGCATAGCAGCGCGGCGCGTTCTGCTCCTCGGGGTTGTAGCGCCCCTCGTAGAACGTGTTCTCCCGTATGGCGTCCACGATCACGACACAGATTTCCGTGCCGAGTTCATCTTCGCCCACGCGGAACACGCCGCCACGGGTGGAGAAGTACGACGGCGAAGCCTCCGGCTCGTGGGCGCGGAAGTCCTTGGCCGCTGCGCGCCAGCGGTCATCGTTCAGTGCGACGGCAGTGCCGGGCTGATTGGTAACGAGGTTGGTCATGCTGTCCTCCTAGACCTTTGTGACCGAGACGTCAGGTATAAGCACCGTCTCAATGCCCGGAGGCATCTGGTTGGCCTCCACCATGTCCATGATTGCCTTATCCGAAGTACGCTTCTGGAGCAAGTCGAAACGCTTGTTGGCGGCGATGAACTCCCAGAACTCGTTCCAGTTCGTGACCTTCGGCTGCTCTTTGTCCTTGATCTGCACGCGGTAGAGCCTGCCCGCTGCGCCGGTGTCCCGGCCCTCGTCACGGCTCTTTTCGAGGTTGCGGATCATGTGCTGACGGAGTTCGCTCTCGCGCTCCTGCACGGGCTCCACGACCTTCTCCATGGCTAGCCTGTAGTTCTTGGTCAGGGCGTACTCGTCAGCCACTGCGCCCATGCTCTCGGGGATAGGGCTGCCCACCTTGCAAGGTCGGAATGTCATGTGTTCTCCGTTGGGTTTATCTTGCTTCGTACCTGCAAATTGCGGGCCGCTGCTTTCTTCAGGCTGTGTTGACCGTACTGCGTCCAGTTCGGGAGCATGCGGTCGAAGTCGGCCTGCGTCATTGGCTTGTTATCGTACTCGTCAAAGTGGGAGCAAATAAGAAACTGTTGAATGTAGCCCTGATACACAAACCCCTCCGGGTTGTCGTGATTTATCAGGTACTTAATCTGCACACTGCGGAGGTCTTTGCTAATCTGGCCTCCGACATTGCCGCCCATGCCCTTCGTGTAGCCTAGACGGGTCGCGACTTCGGGGAGCATTATCGCTAGCTCCTCCGGCGTGTAGTATGGCCGGATCGGCCAGTTGAGAACGAAGCCCATAATCTCTTTGGCACGGGCGGCGCGCTCGGCGTTACCGCTCATTTCGTTGGCGTCAGCCCACACGACCATGGCGTCGAGCATGCCAACGATGTAGCCGTCACCTTTCGCCGCACGCATCATCTTGCCCATCTTCTGCGTTATGGTGCGTCCCTCGGCTTCGGCCATCCGCTTCTCGGCTGTCATCGGCGGCGCAGACGGCGGCGACCAGCCCTTCAGGTCGTACGCTCCAAGCCAGTGCCGCAGGTGCATGATACCATCGCCCTCCATCCACTTTACCACACGCATGTACCACGGCTTGCCTTCGGGGTGTGGCCCCGGCACGTTGACAACGAACATGCGCCGGTCGCCTTCCTCGTGGTTGCCCACTGCACCTTCGTTCGACGTGAGGATAATCATAGCGCGGTTCTTGATCTGTCGGCCCTTGCGATAGAGGTCGCGGAGGTTCTGTGTGTCGTCGCAAATGTACTTCTTCAGCTTGGACGAGCCCTTCGCGCTGCTCACATACTCGGCCTCGGCCTCGTCGAAGATGACGCACAGCGCCTCCTCCAGCCACGGGTTGAACTCCGACACCAGCACGGAACTCGGTTGACTTGAGCCGTACGGACCAAACACCATCATCGCGATCTTGGCCCACAGAGACTTGCCGCCGCCCTGTGCGCCCACGCCCAGCATAGTGAGGGCGATGCCGGGTAGCTTGTCGGGGTTCTGCCACTTCCACACCAGCAGCTTCACCGCAAGGTCGCGGTCCTGCGGGGGCAGCAACGAGAACACATACTTGTCGAGGTCGAGGAAGGGCTGCACGTCGCCGGGCGCGCTCTCGGGCATGCCGCCCCACAGGTTAAGCGACCGACCGCCCTGCGCACGCTCAACCGTACGCTCCATAGTGCTGGGGTCGAATGTTGTGTCTCTGTAGACGCGGTGGTTCTCGTGCGTCAGCCACACGGACGCCAGCGAGACGGTCTTGACCTTGTTGGCCTCGCCGGACACCTGCGTCAGCTTGCGCTTGCTGAACTCAGAGCCGGACAAGAACGACGCCTTGTCGATGTAGGCACGGGTCGTGAAGTCGTAAACCATGCCGTCAGCTTCGATGAACGCACACTCGTCATTCATCGCCAGCACTTCCGCGTCCGACTTGCGCAAGTCCGGCGCGTCCTTGAGCAGCTTCTCGAACGCGTCTACGCCGTACGCCAGAAGATAGTCGTCAAGTCCAGTCTTCGTCGGCTTGCCGTCGTCGCCGCGCGGGCCGTCTGGGAGCACAACCAGCTTGACCTTGGCCCCGCGCTTCAGTGACAGTTCAGCCGCGAGGCGGTCGCACGCATGTCGTACGTCAGGGTTCGATTTGTAGTCGCTGTCGTAGACGATGTAGACCGTACGGTCGGGCCATGGGATGCCCGCGAGAATGGGCAGGAACTCACCGCCCACAGACTTGTCGCGGAAGTTGTACACGCCGCCCAGCCCGATGACAGGATAGCCCCTCGCAGCGCCAGCAGCGGCCTTCTTCTCGCCCTCGGTGAAGAAAATAGGCTCGTTGTCAAGGGCGAAAATCATCGGCCAGTCCATCAGGGGGCTGAAGTACGCCTGCACGCCTGACGCTCTCGGCTGGTCGTAGCGCTGCGGCTTCGTGCCCTTCGGCGCTGGGGGCAAGCGCAGGTAGCGCACTCGTGCAAACGGGTGAACTTCGCCGCGCCGCCGGAACGTGAGAGGCAACGGGCCTTGCTCGTCCTTGTCTGTGTGATGATAGTACGGCAGCACTGTCGCCGGTAGCGCCTTCCACTCTGGGAACAGCTTCGACGCGTCCGCGACGTAATACATGCCCGCCGCCTCCGCGTCCTCCGGCGTGATGCCGCTGCGCGCAAGGTCGGCCAGATACCGCTCGTCCATAGTCACTCCGTCCGAAGGGTCTAGCTCTTACGTCTGGCAGGCTGTCGTGTCAACGGTTTGACCTTGCAGCCCTTGGGGCACGACACAGGCTTGAAGCCTCTAGCTCGTACGACGCCAGTGTCGAAGCACACAGCGCACGCATCCTTAAAGCCCCGTGTGTGTTTTACAAGGACGTCGCGCGCCTGCTTTAGATCGTCCATCGACTTCTGACCGCCCATGTCCACAGTCATGGTTCGTGTGTCGGGATGGTGACGCCTCACCTGCCCACGGAACGCGGCCATCACCGTGTCGTACGACGTCGGCAGCGTAAGGGTCAGCAGCTTGGCCGCTTCAGCGAGTGTCATCAGTGGCCTATCAGGGCTGGAACATGCAGCCTTATGGTGTCGTCCGGCTCGACGGTGAAGTAATACGAGTAGTCCTTTTCCTCGCACAACGCCTTGACCTCGTCGTACGTCCGCAGGTAACGCATTTCGCGCAGCAGCCGCTTCTCGGAAGGGATCACACGGCCTGTGCGCTTCTCGCAGACGTTTATCATGCGCCCATCATCCATGCGCCGATCAGCAGCGCCTTAAACAGTATCCGCGCCCACGAGTGCATCAAGTTCCTCCGCCGCCTTCTCCTTGGCCTTCTCGTGCTGCCACTTCTCGGCACGGTTCAGCACTTCGATCAGCACGGCGATCTTCGACCGTACGTCAGCGATCTGCGTGTTGTCAGGCACCTGTCGATGCCAGCTTTTCGGCATTATCTGAAGGGCAGCGTTCATGCCCTCCCAGATGCCCTGTGCCTTGCGCCAATCCAGCACGTCGGCGCGCTCTTTGTCAGCACGCGCACCGAAGTAGATGTCGTACGACGTCGCGCTGTAGCCGCTGCTGCGTCCGAACTCGCGATACTGGCGCTTGTCCCACGCAGACGGGTAGAACCGCTTCGTGAGATGATAGCCGCCGCGTGCCACGAAGCTCACGGTGATCTGCCCAGCCTTGCTGACCTTCTCGACACGCACATCGTAGCATTCGTACGACCGATGGGCGTGCGCAACAACGACTGCGCTTGTGCCGACTTCGACTTGAAATTCTTCAGTCATGTGCTCTCCGTTTGTCTAGCTCCGCCAGAGCCTGATGCATCGTGGCGTGATATGTCTTGCCGTGCGGTCCCACAACGCAGAAGCCCAGCGCCTTACCCGTCATGTCTCGTACGGCAGCGATGTAGGTCACGGCTTAGTTCCTGATGTGAATGAGGAAAAGTATCCCCAGAACGATAATCACCAACAAGGTTTCTCCGTTTGTCATGCAATGCCTATGCCTCGTCGTCCGCCAAGGCGTGCTTCGCAGCGCGCTCCTTGGCCTGCATGTCCTTGGCCTCAAGGTTCGGCCCGATCCATATGTTGATCTGTGCGTCACACGGCTCGTACGACACCTGCACGTCATCCGCCGCTGCGCCGCGCCGCAGGTTGCGCTTCTCGCGTTTCTTCTGCCACTGGAAGCGCACGCGGATCACGGCCACGCCATCGGCACGCCGGGACATGGCAACACGCGCGGTGTTGGTGCGCTCGCTCAACTCGGCCAGCCCTAGCTCCATCGGCGGGCCGTCCATACCGTCGTACAGGTACCACGCGTTTTCGCTCACGTAGCGCCATACTGCGTCCATACCGGGCACGTCAAACGACCATGGCGACGCCGCCACGTAATCCTGTGTGCGAGGGTCCACAGCCGCAATTCGTACGCCATACATCGTCGTACGACCATCAGGCTTGGCCGCTGCGGTTTCGTTGATGTCTTCTCGCAGGTTGGACAGGATCAGCGCGCACGCTGCTGTCATAGGCGAGCGGGCTATGTCGCCGTCACTGTTGGATAGCGCCCAATCCAGAAGCGCTTGCGCGTGCTGCGCCACGTCGGCGGGCCAGCGCAGGTGCGCCTTGCTGCGTGCTCTGCTCATCAGGGTACTCCTGCCTCCGCATTAGCACGAGCCTTGCGGTCCCGCAACTCTGCCATCAGGCGGGCGTGCAACACCGCGTCTGCGTCGTACGGCGACTTATCTCGGGGCTCCATCCGCATGCGGACAAGCTGCTCGTGTCGTCGGGCGTCGAACTGCGAGGGCATGTGCAGGAAGCGCCACATTTCCGACGCCGCGCACACATCGAACATGGCATCCCATTTCATGTGCCGGATGTTCGGCGCGTCGAGGGCACGCAGCTTGTCCGGCGCATCCCAATCAAGCCACCAGCCACCAGCGCGCGTGTCGAACTCCAGCAGGCTCGCCTTGATCTCCCCTATGGGCCGGTGCAGGACCAGCACAGGGCAACGCTGCGCAGCCACGAAGTCCGGCCAGTCGTAAATGCCGGTGCAGGAAACGCCGTCGTACGAATAGCGCCACTCGTGGTAGTGCTTATGGTACAGCGGATCATGCACGCACACTTCTCCGCCGTACGTCAGCCAGTTAGCGGCCCATGTCGTGCCTGACCGGGGCAGGCCGATGACCATGCGGTTAAGCATTAAGCTCCTCCTTCAGTTTAGCCACGAAGGCCAGAAGCTCGTCTGTCGCCGCTGCCTTGGCATAGGTCCACAGCCCGTCTGACGCTTTCGTATTTCTGTGATGCGCCCGTGGCTGGTCTGCTCGTGCTGCGTCTAGCAGTCGGATCGCTTCATCAGCGAACACGCGACGCAGTCTCTCGTCGTACGTCGGGGTCATACTGAAAACCCCACTGCCGTTAGCACGCGCTCCACATCTAGCCATGTGACGCCGTCCGCCAGCGTCCACCGATCCTCGCCGGGGTGTGCCTGCCCGTGCTCGTGCAGCCACTCTGCCGCTTCGCGTGTGACGTACGACCAATCATGCGTCGTCGTGTCTTCCAGTCGTACGTGCGAGGGTGTGCCCTTGTACAATGGTGCCATCACAGTTCTCCGTGCCAGCTTGTCAGCGTGCGCTGCGTGATCGTCACGCCGTAGCCCTTGCGCAGCCCCTCCGCCAGCGTGCGCGCGATGTCGCAGGCCGCTTCCATGTGCTCGCTGGGAAACTCGCGAGTGAACAGAACCACAGTTCCGCCGGGCCTGTTGTGCCAGACCTCGACAGTGATTTCATCCTCGTCCGGTCCGTGCGTTCTCATGACTGCAACACCTTCGCTGCCGTACGCTTGTCCTTGGTGGACGGTTGGCCGCGCCACGCATCACGCCAGCGTTGCCGGTCGAAATGCTCGTTGTCCATCGCGAACATGGTTTCAAGCTCGTTCGCAAGGGACGCAAGCGCCTCCTGCTTGTCGTCATTCCAGAAGGTCGCCGTACGATGCCGGTGCAGTAGCTCTGCGAGCGGCGCATAGTGGCGGTGTTGAAACTTGGGTGCAGACATGGTCAGTCCTCCTGTCGAGACTTGTAAATCATCGCTGCGCCAGCGGCGAACATAACAACCATAACGCCAGCGCCGCCCAAAAATGTAACCAGCACCAAAAAGGCGCTAAGGGAACACAACACCCAACCCCATATCCCAAGAACAGTTCTTGAAAACTCGTTCATTATTCATCCTCCTGTGGGATGCTATTGCACATGCAATAGCTGTGCCGTTAATCTGTCGCGTCGAAAACGCCGTTGATGATACGGGCCAGCCAGTACTCTAGCTCTGTCGTACGAACGCTGATGCGCTCTGACTCCCACTGCGAGGGTCGCCCGTTGCCGTCCGCGCCTGTCGCCCAATCGGTCAGCGACACAATCTCTTCGCGCATGGCGCGGGTCAGCTTCTGCTTATCGACGTTCATACCTCAATCGCTCCTGTGATGCGGTGCAACTCCTGTAGGGCCTCGTCCTGCGAGCGATAGGCGCGCGTGTGTCGTACGCCTTGCAGCATGCAGCCGACTAGCCAACGCTCCGGCTGGTCGATCATGCCAGAGCCTGCGGTGTACTGCCCCGCCGCTCGGTGTATAACGTACGTCATAACTCCGCTGCGCAGGGCTGGCGCTTGCCCTAGTATCGTCTCGCCCTTCTGCGTGTTCATGTTAGCTCCGTGTGATGCTGTTACCATCCGGCAGGTTAGCTGCCAGAGCGTCCGCCGTCTCACGCAGCGCAGCCGCCGCGCCCTCGTAGTCACGCGCCTTGAACGTGCGCCCTGTGTGCCGCGCCGCTGCGGCCATCATGGCCTTGGGGGTGTATGCCCGGTTGGGCTTCATGCCGGTGGCAGCATACAGACGCAGGCCCGAGGCGAGCGTGAGCATGGCGAAAACATCGACCGCGCGCGGTCCGCTAAAGGTAGTCATGGTCAGTCCTCCTGTGTCGTACGATTGACAGTGCGGCAATCTTCGACAGCCGCCTCTGGCGTGTCTCCAAATCCCATGCGCTCCTCGCCTACAGGCTGGCACATCCAGCCGCCGCCACGGAAAACCAGCACGCGACATCCTAACAGTCCGGCCTCCAGCTTGCCTGTGCGCTTGTTGGGTCGTACGTTCCACAAGGCCGTCTCGCGGTCCTTGGGCACGTTGGTAGGGTGCGAGAGTGTGCAGAACCGGGCGATTGCCTCGCGCTCCTCTGCGCTGCACTCGCGCTCGTACCTGTAGCCGTACTTCTTCCGCTGCGCTTCGTTCATGTGAACCTCCGTTCCTCTGATAATGTACTATCGCACAAGTCCATTATCATGTCAACTAGTATTTCACACGCGCCATCAGAATTGTGCATGTGCCGTACGGTCGAAACTCCAGCGCATCGCCATGGTCTGCCCACTTGCCGGGCATGCCGGTAATCCGCACCGCAGCCTTGAGGCGGCGCTTGATCTGGGCCTTGCCTGTGCCCTCGCTGAAATGCAGTAGCTCGCGCCTGACCCAGCAATAGTTGGCCTCGCCTCCGAACGTGTCAGTGTATTCCACTTCCATTTCGTACGACATGGTCAGTCCTCCAAGTGCGCCGCAGCGCGGTCAAGGTTAGCGACGTACTCGCGCCACTCCTCTGTCGTACGGCGCACAAGGTCCGTACGGTCGAACTCTGCTTCTCGCAGGGCCAGCTTTAGCTTGCGCTCGGCTGGCTTGAACACTGCGGCAACCGCAGCGTAGCAAGGGGCGTCCGGTGTGATGCGTGTCACTGGGCTAGTCCTCCATCCACTTCCTGTAGCCAAGCCACCTGCGTCGCGCTCAGCCGCTTCATGCCCCTGTGGCCCCCGTCTAGCTCGCCCTCGCAATAGGCGCACAGGACGGACGAGCTATAATGTGTGTCGTACGTCTCAACGAAGTAGCGGTTGCCGTCATCTGGCCCCATGTCCGTGCATTCAAACACGCGCAAGCCGTGCGCCTTGGCGATGGTCTTCTCACGCGTAGACGACATGGGCATGGCCCTCCTCAAAAGCCTCTAGCGCATGGTCGCGCTCGTCTCGTTCCACATGCTCGTCAGGGCGAGCGATCCACCAACTGACGCGGCCCTCCGCGTTGTCGTACGTCTGCTCAATGGCGCGCTGCACCCTGATGACGCTCGCCTGCATGACGCTCGCGCTCGTCCACTCTGCGCAGTCGCAGTCCATCTGTCGTACGACTAGCGCGACCTGTCCGCCCTGCGCATGACGGGCAATCCACTCTGCCAGACCGGCCCTGTATGCCAGCCGGTCCTCGGCTCGCAGCGGCGAGCGGCGGAGCACCTTGCGCATGATCGCGCGAAGGGTGGACGGGTCTTCCTTCCGGGTGCGGCGTTTCATGTCGGGCTCCGCAGTGTTGCGCCGTACGGCGTTGAAGGGGATAGGCAGCAGTCACGGTTGGCGACCATGCCGCGTCGCTTGTCGTCCTCGCGTTCGATTGTGACCTGCCCGTTGAAGTGGGGCTTGATGACTGCGGCCATGAACCAGCGTTCGCCGGGGTCCATACCCTTGACCAGCACGCGGTCGCCCTCGCGATAGGGTGAGACGATGCCCATGGGTCAGGCCTCCGCAGTGTTGACGATGCGGAACACGAAGGGCGCTCCAAGCTCTGCGCTGCACGTCTCACGGTGCCGCAGGATGGCCCGCGCGTTGCGTTCGATCATGAGGGGCCAACCCCATGAGCGCCAAGCGTTGCCGCTCGCTGCGTCACGGTAGTCAAGCCGCCATGTGGGTTTGATGTCGTACGTCATAGGCTAGGCCTCCGCCTTGGGTTCATAGGTGACGCCCCGGTCATTGATAGACCACAGCAGCCGCTCGCCTTCGAAGATGTCCGCCCGGCATCCGTCGCGATTGTGCATCGCTTGCCGCGCATCCTGTTTCGTTATCGCAAGGTCATGACGTCTGTACGTCTCACTCGCGCCATTCTCTTGAACCAGTACTAACCGCAGTGCCATGGCCTAAGCCTCCTCTGTGTGTGTGTGTCGCACGATCTAGCGCGGGGTGTGCAGGGCGATGACGACAGCGTCGAACCAGCTTGCAGGGACGTTGCGGAAACGCGGGTCATGCGTGCGTTGCGCTTCGCGGATCATATCCTCCGCCTCCGCCGGGTCATAGCCGTTGCCCAGCACTGCGTCAGCGTAGCGGGTCGGGTCGTGCAGTATGCTCTTGCTCATGTCCATAGCCTAAGCCTCCTCTTGAGTTGTGCCGTACGTCAGGGTGAGCCGGGCGGGGAGAGGTGGGGGCCTCTCCCCTAGCCCTTGTCAGCCCTCCTCAATCATCGCCAGCATGACCGCTGCACCCTCGGCGGTGTACAGCGTCAGGCCCGGCTTGCCCCATGCGTTCGCGCCGCTCACGAGGCACGTGTACCGCGTCTTAGACGCCCGCTTGGCTACTGCCCGCTTGCCGGTCAGTTGGGGCATGGAAGGAGGCACGAAGCCGGACAGACCGCCAGCGGCGGACAGGGCAAGATCAGTCGGGGTACGCCAGCGGATCGCCCAGCCGGTTGCGAGAAGCTTGTCCGCCGCCTTGTCGAACGCCTCGCCTTCAAGGATGTAGTGCGTCATCTGAACGCCCGTTTCCTTGCCCATGAGAAGGCCAGTGTTAGACGGGTACAGCCCCACGCGTTTCATCAGGTCGCCCCACTGCTTATTGTGGTAGCCGCCCGGCGAGGGTTTGCCCTCATGGTATTGCTCGAGATGGGTCATCTCATGAACCAGCGTTGACAGGATCGCCTTGTCAGTCCGGCCCGCGAATGACTCGGGGTTCATGGCGATTTCATCGGTTTTCCGGCCCTGCCCGTCAGCCGACACAAACCCTTCCGTCATGAAGTACCCGCGAAAACGACGCGAGCGAACCAGCGTGATAAGGCACTGCGGCAACCGGCCCTGAAACAATGCCTTGTTGAAGAAGTCATAGGCGGCTTGGAAATCGCCGTACTGTTCTTCCGTCGGACGGTCAGCCTTGCGAGCGATCACGACGGGAACCGGGTACACCGGCAGGTCAGGTTGCAGCACGTTAATCTCCCATTTACCGTCCGGCGGGCCAGTCCCTGCCGTCCTTCGATAAGACAACACTACACGAGGTGCATTACCAAGTCAATAACGGAATCAAATAATTCGACATGCATATGCAGAATTATTGCGGGGTGCATTTCAGCCGTACGGCGTGAGCTAGGCCGCTGCGGGACCGGGCAATGGGGAGAGATGA
>Ga0181364_1000003_pt1 | contig 44652 bp, 46 predicted proteins | sample Fa13NDMM110SN_FD_130108 | JGI IMG/M metagenome (GOLD analysis project Ga0181364, IMG submission 130108) | Freshwater viral communities from Lake Michigan, USA - Fa13.ND.MM110.S.N | ecosystem: Environmental > Aquatic > Freshwater > Lake | place: USA: Michigan | collected 2013-09-24
GCTATTACTGCAAAGTAAGAACCGTTATAGAGGTTACCTCCGGTCTGACCGGTGTCAAGTTGAATGCAAGGTGTGCTAACTAACTTATTAATTCTAATGTTGTCACAGTTTAAAGTATTTAAATCTGTGCAGGTAGTGCAACCACTAACTGATTTACAATCTTGATTCCATGCAACACCTGGCCAAAGAATACCACCCTGATAATAGTTATCTGATTGATAAGGCACGGTAGGCCAAAGATCTGGATTACCAATATTTAATACCCTATCTGGATTTTTGCCATCGGCAAAATATACATTCCAGCTACAGTCAAAGTTTTCTTTAGCTACTCCAGTGATTAGATTATATGTAGAGAAATCAAGACATGTATCTCTTACTATAATTCTATATGTACAAAGATCTTCATCATATAGACCTATCTCGGAACTAGTTATTGATAAAGGATTATCTGTAGAGAAAATTATCCAGTACTGATTAAAAAGATGTATTCTACCTATAATGGTAAAGGTAGCTTGAGCACACAAGACGTTAGAAGGTTCATTACCCAACAAACCAACATCCCCTTCAAGAGAGTTGTTTACAGCATTTCTTGCATAGGGCCACGAGCTTTCGGGGTCAAAGTTCTCATCATAATCCCTTACAAGACCTTTAGTAAATGTACCAGTTTCAGCACTACCCGTGTTCTGAAAAGATGGATCACTACTGTTTGAACTTTTCTTAGCCATATTACACTGCGTTATTTACTCTGAAGTTTAGAGGATAGTAGTGACTCTTAAACATGTTGTAGTATCTAGAGTACATTGCTTTTCTATTCATAGTCCACACTTTCATCATCTCTGAGAAGTTTGGAGTATTAACAATTGTCAATGCATTATTTCTAGCAGCTCTTAGTTCACCTGCAACAAGCTGATACTGAGATCCCACATTAACATTATCCATTACAAGATTCTCAAGTATTCTTTTCTTCATTGCATATTCATAATACTCATTAAGCATAGGATGATCTGGTACAATAATGTTACCTTCATCATCTACCATATCTGCTTGATAGTTAATGTACACATTACCATCTTCAAAGTTGGTATATACCCAACCATCTTTAATGTATGCCTCATCTTTGTTCTGCCATCTTGGTGAACAAGCATTAGGACAGTCTACATCTATAAACTGTGAACTCCTAAATGAAATAGGAGAAAAGGTTCTGAACTCTCTCCTTACTGTATTTACCATTTGGATAAGAGTATAGTCTGTGCCACACTGAGTCATACATGTAGTCTCTGGTGATGTGCCATTAGCATCTGTGCATGTGCTTCCTTCAATCCAAGGTCTGTATCCAGGAACAATCTGCTGCACATTAGTTCCCTGTGGGGGAACTTCTACTACGGTATAGTTACCACAGATAAGAGCAAAGTTCATTATCTGAAAGTCTTCGGGAAGTCTAGCTTTACCCTTACAAATTTCTAGTACAGTTTCCCGGCTTCTTTGTATTCTAAGACCTAAGTCATAGTTGCACTTACGAGCAATCTTAATCAGCTGACCTGGCTCAATACTAGTATCAGCTGCTAAGTTTCTAAGATCCATCTTTACATCCTCTAGAAGAGAATCAAAGGTTCTATATTTCAGAGTGTAATTGTAATCCATTATCTTAGAATATTTTGTTTATCAGCCATTTTAGGATCTGCGGGAATCTGAACCTGAAAGCCTAGATCCTGGAGTACTTGTTTTTCTACTTCTGCAAATAGATCATCTGGAATAGATAAAACCTCTTGTTGTCTAATCTTGCACTGACTTTTCTCATCACAAGTAAAGATGGATATATCTTCTTCAAAAATACCTTCTAGCATAAGTGCATCCCATTCCACATTAGGTAAATAGAGATAGCCATTCATGTACCAGTAGTACTTCTGCTTGTTGTATTTAAAAGTAGTTGTCTTACTCATAGATACAAATGCTGCTGGCTGGGTTCTGTATACTTCTGTAGATCCATCTATAGATGATACAGTTCTAATCATGGCACCATATGCTCCTTCAAAAGGAACAGGAATCTTCTCCCGGGTTCTCATGATCTTACACGTTGAAGGTAGTGACCCACAACATGCCTCTATTTTATTTACTTCTACAAGATCATTGCAGGGTATAGTTCTAAACAGACTGGCAAACTTCTGCCTTATATTAAGAGCATCCTGTCTCTTGATGTACATCTTAGCATACTTAACAACTAGACTATAAATAAATCTATCTGTTAGGAATGCATCTTGTTTTGAACCCTTAACAAGGTTACGGATCCTTGATATACTTTCAGCAATTGTAGTCATTATTCAAACTCATTATAGTTTTCTAACTTGCTGGCATCCAGCTTTTTATCCATTTGCTCAAGGGTTCTAAATGTGTAAAGCTTAGATATCTTTAGGTTGTTATCAATCTTTACATACTTAGTCCAATCTTCAGGATATCTTTTAGCTACAGTTCTTTTAAAAGTTCTGCAGGGAATGAATGTCCATATCTGTCTATCCTGTACTTTATACTTTACAGAGTAGTTGGTGTAGAATATCTTTCCTAGTTTACCATCTGATTCCCAGTTCTTATTAGTTACCTGAACTCCGTATTTAATAGACTTGCCGTAGTCTATATTAGGTTTGTTAGACCCAGAGTTAAGGCAGGTACCAATAAACACATACCCAAGGCTTTCAGGCAACTCAATTCCATCTCTCATGTCTATCACACTCTCCCAGATATTTTGGCTAAACTTATTGATTACTTTCTTAAATATCTTGTAATCAATGTCTTTATACTTAGGATACTTTTCCTTGAAAAGCTTTAACAAATCTGTGCTAAGTACATTGTGCACCTTTGGTCTATATCTGGGAGCGTTGAGATCTGGTTTTTTGAATTGCCTCATTATACTATAATTTAGTGAATTTTCAGTGATAATAAAAACAAATATAGCAAAAAGCCCCAGAGGATCTGAGGCTATCTGCACGTAGTCCAGCTAAACCAACAAACTAGACTTCTTAACAATCTTGTGTTGCAGATACTATATATTCCAAGTATTGATTATTACTAGGATCAGTTGGCCAAACACTTGATCTAACTGCACATACTTGTGTGGCATCCTGTGGATCTAAAGCAGCAAGTACAACAGTCTGATTTGTGCAATCGGTATAATAAAATTGTATAGGGGTGCCACTAAGTTCTGTATTTATAACATCATACTTTACACAGTCACAGCATGATACCGGGAGTCCTAGATAAGTAGGATTAGGTGTTATAGTATACTTTGCTCCTACAGGACCTGCTCCCCCAGAACATACGTTGATTGCATATGGTTGTGTTCCTTGAATCTGATACTGTGTTTGATTATCTGAACCATCACAATTTGGAAAAGTAAAGGTTGCACAATCATCAAGAGAAGTTACTTCTAATTCAGGATCTATAACTTCACACAGTTCAACTACAGATACTGCTGTAAGACGTGCTGTATTAAGAGGATCTGTTGTTGAAGAATCAGCATATATAGAAAAGACACTACTTCCAAAACAAGTAAGTGTTATTGATAGAGGACCATCAAAATCAGGATCACCAGAATTTATAGTAATCATATATTGATTTGAAGCAGTACCTGTACCACTAAATAAACCAGCAGTTACTATAAATCTTACAGTGCCACTTCTAGCTTCTACGGTTACCTTTTCAAAATCAATTAAATAAGTTCTACCAGGAGTCAGAACAGTTTGTTCTATTGTACCACCTAGAGATCCATATACTGGAATATTATAATATGGTACACCACTAGGTGTAAGTTCCCATCCATCACCTGGTGGAATTACATTCCAATTAAGAAAACCATCATTAAAGTTTCCGTTTATTAAAAGCTCATTACTTATACAACTTGGTAAAGGAGAAACATCTACAGACAACTGATCTAAATAGAAATATTCTTCACCGCTATTATCAATAATTACAGTGTCAATAGAACAAAAACTTTCTCCAGGCAAGCATGACATTGTTACGGTAGATGCAAAACCAAAACCGGATCCTGAAGTATTTACTGTAACTGTCGGAACAACACCTACAGGCCATCCATATCCAGGATTAATTATTCCAATTTCAGCAATACCTGAGTCAACACATAACACCTCATAGGGTGTGCAGGGGGTAGGTGCTGGATATGTAACATTAAAGATTACTCTATCAATCAATGTATCTGGCGCTTCACATGCTGGTTGTATATATCCATTCAATGCAAATGTGGCGCAGCCAAATTCTGCTGGAGGATCAACAAGGCAACTTTCAAATTGAGTTAAGTCTATTTCAGTAGTTTTAGGAAATCCTATAACAGAAGGAGTCTGGTCTAGATAACAGCAATATGCTGCTTGAGTAGTCCTGAAACATACTCTATGTGCTCCCTGATATTGGGGAGTATAAGTGACTGTTAATATAGCTGCCATTTAAGTTGGTTTTAGCAGAATGCTGCTGTAGATACAAGTAGTGTCACTGAGTAGCATGAGCCCACATCAGATAGAGTATTAACTCTAATTTGGTAATTACTATCGGGATCAAGATTACCCATAATAGCTTGAGTAGTTTCCTGAGTAGGAAGAAGAAGCCATGTAGCAGCTCCCTCTTCCCTATATTCTACTTGGTATACAGCACCCGTACAAGGTGCCCAAGCTATTGTAATAGTAGTATCTGTTTTAGATACTACATATACATGTGTGGTTGATAAGCAAGACATATTTTTAATTTATTTTATTATCTAAACATTGTTGGTAATCTAGTAGTTACACCTGTGTAGTCAATCATAACTTGAGGTGTATTATTGGTACCGGTTGATGTACCTGTCCATTTTCTCATACCTATACCCAGACCTCCTGCTTTACCACCAGGGTTTGCAAAATATCCTGCAAAATTATATCTAGCAGGAGAAAGTGAATTAGGAGCTGCATAATAAAAATAGGTGTAATTACCAGAAGGATCTAGGTATTGTCCTAATGTATACCAAGTATTAAGAGCAGCTGTAAGAGGAGTAGTTGTGTAAGTTACACTAACACCTGAGCCTATTCTTATTGAAAGATTTGCTGTAGGATCATCGCTAAAACGTCTTAGATACCAACCATGTGCCCAAATATCAGAAGACAAAAATCCATTTGGTGAAGAATAATAAGCAGAAATACCTGCACCAAATTCATAATCATCGGCTGCCCTAGGTAGAAAACTTGTAAATCTTACTCTATTTACAAATAATGTATTTCTGTTTACACCTCCATTACCAATGTTATTTGCTGCACCATTACCACTTATATTTCCCTTCAGTGAATGTAAACTAATATGATAGTTTCCACTTGTAATATTAGCAGTAAGCACTTCTCCCAAATTCATAACTAAACCCCCGTATGTAAATTCAGGGAGAGGACCTGTTCCTATACTAGAATTTGCACCAAAATATGTACTAGCAAGTGCTGTTGCTCCTGTTACTACTCTAGAGGCAAATAAAGAACTGTTATAATATAAGTTAGATAGATCGGTTACACTTGGTACTGAAGGATTATTTACACCATTTGCTGTATAATCATCGAAGTGATCAAATCCTGAAGGATTAGTTTGGTGCAATTGTCTCCAGCCAGATGTCAAACCTGTAGAATAAAATGTTACTGATTTTGTTGGCATAAGAAAAAATGCCATGCTATCAGACATAAAAAGTCTATTGGCCGCAAGTGAATCTACTGATTGATGCTCAAGAATTAAAAGATTATTGCCAGTATTTACTATGGTCAGAAGTGTACCCTCCGGTCTGGGAGTTAAACCTGTAATAATGTTATATGAGCCAACTGGCCAACCAACCCCACCATTACTACCAGTGATTTTTAAAACAATAGTGTTTAGTGCTGAACCCCATGATGGAACCGCCACATTGTTAGCTCGTTCAATATTAGTTGCATATGAAAACAGTTGTACAGGAGTTGATGAACTTGGAACAGACCAGTTACCACTACCATCAAGATATGTTGTTACACTAGGAGTTCCTCCTATATCGGCACTAAATAGAGGAATTCTAGAAGTAGGGATTGCTTGAACCGCTGTTGCAGAATTTGTAATATTTGCCAAAAATGAATTAGCGGCTACATTCTGTATCTTAGCATAAGTTACATTGGCGTCAGCAATCTTAGCAGTAGTGACATTAGCGTTAGCAATCTTAGCGGTTGTAACATTAGAGTCAGCAATTTTACCAGTAGTAACAGCATTAGCTACTATAGTAGCATTTAACAATGTTGTACCAGAACCTGATAAATCAGTTCCAAGTGTAATCGTTTGGTTAGTGGTAAGGTAAGCCACATTAGTACCTCCGGTTACAATACCTTTGGCATTAACAGTAAGATTATTATATGTACCTGCTACTACCCCGCTATCTACTAGTGTTATAGGAATAGAAGTAGTACCGCTACCTGTAGCAGCACCGCTTATAGTAATTGTTTGATTGCTAGTAAGATATGCAGGAAGAGTATAAAACTCATATCCATTATTGGCGCCATTTCTTCTAAGGATTTGATTTGCAGTACCTGCTACAGCTGTCATTGCAGTAGTACCGGCACCTATCACTACTCCTGTAAGAGTAGTTGCACCTGTGCCTCCACTAGCCACACCCAATGTTCCAGTTAAAGTAACAACACCAGTTGTAGCTGTATTAGGTGTTAGGCCAGACAAAGATGTCTGGAAAGATGTCACAGCACCAGTAATAGTTTGCCATGCAGGAATCCCTCCGGCAACAGACAAAACCTGACCAACTGTTCCTACACCAAGCCTAACATTATCAGTACCATTATAATAAATAAGATCGCCAGCTGTAGTTGTAGGAGAAAGTGCATCAAATGCTGCTACTTTTGTAGTTTGCCCAGTTCCTCCGTTGGCTATTGCTAATGTACCGGTAAGAGTAACAGCTCCACTGGTAGCTCCAGCTGGCAACAAACCGGTTGTCCCACCAGACCATGTTGTAACACCACTGGCCGTCACATTTTGCCACGTAGCAGTTGTACCATTTGACACTAAGAAATAACCATTTGCACCTATTGGTAATCTGCTGGCTGCATTTGCACCAGTACCAATAATCAAATCACCCGTAGATGCAATTGGAGACAAAGCATTAAATGCTGCAGCTGCTGTTGTTTGACCAGTACCACCGCCACCTATTCCTACAGTACCTGAAAGTGTAACATTACCGGTAGATCCTACAGTAGGCGATAAACCAGGAATGCTAGTATTAAATGTAGTTACACTACCAACACCACCAAGCAAACCAATTTCAATACCACCCGCTGAGTTTGTAATACTAATACCTGAACCTTGTGTCAATGTGGCTAATGAATAACCTGTACCGTTACCAATTAACAATTGACCATTTCCAGGAGTAGATGTCACCCCTGTTCCACCATAACCAACTCCCAAATTTCCACCTAGTGTAACAACACCATTAGTAGCAGATGATGGGGTAAGACCTGTTGCACCACCACTTACAGAAACAACACCTGTTGCAGATGTTAAATAAGTTGCAGTATCTATTGTAATAGTATCTGCTCCAGTTTTTCTAAGAAGACCTATGCTACCATTTGCTAATTGAGTAACATAGTTTGCTAATCCTAAACCTACTACAGCATTAACAGTTACATTATTAGATGTATTAGCACTAAATGCACCGCTAAAGCTTAGGCTAACTGAGGTATTTGTTGCACCTGTTGTTGTGGCTGAAGTAGTGAGTGTTCCATTTCCCGGAACAATACCTGAAATATCTCCAAGGGTTCCATCCCCTCTTATATACTGTGTAGATAAACCATTGATGTAAGTAAGGGCTGTACCAACCGCTCTAACTACACCAGTACCATTAATCAAAGTATAATCTGTACCTGCAACAGCTGCTGTAATAGCTGTACCATTACCTTTCAATAAAACAGGTGTTCCAGGACTACCTACAGTTGTAGACAATGTAATAATAGGAGTTGTACCTGGGCTAGCCACAGTACCAGCTAAACCATTAGCAGAGGCTACAGATACATTGGTTACACCAATACCAGTTGCAGCAAAAGTGATGACACCACCACCATTATCTGTAATGGTCATGTTACTGCCTTGTGTAAGATTCAGAATAGCCTGACTAGCATTATTAGTATTGTTTGTTCGTAAAACAATACCTGAGGATGGGGGTCTGTATTCTACTTCACCTGTTGATTTATCAATAAGAGTTAGTACATCATTATTACTAGCTGCTGAATAAGCTGCGGTTTGTAATTTAAGCTTACCCGACTCTGCTATAAATCTAGTTCCACTACCGCCTACCAAAGATTGTAGTGTGGCAGCTGTACCTGTAACTTCAACACTGCTGTCTGCTACACCACCTGTTGACCCCATTTTGGCACCACTGGTACTAGTAACAATATCAAGTCTATCAGAGTTAAAAGTTTGGAATAGAGTACCACTAAGTGTAAAGCTATTACCTGCACCAGTAATAGTAGTATCTTCTACTAATGCACCACCTAATCTAAATGTGGCAGCAGGTCTTTCTTCAATACCATTTGTTGATATATACTGTTGTCCTGCAGGAACATCAATTGTAACTGTGCCACCAGACTCGTTAAGAATAACATTGGCACTGCCAGCTACAAGGTTTAATAAGGTTTGATCTGTGTTGTTTGTATTGTTAGTCTGAAACAATACCTGACTTGGCGCTACAGGAAAATCTTGAAGATTACCTGTACCATCAATGTATTGTCCTGAATTACCATTCACAGATACTATAAATGTTCCGCTATTTTGAATAGGACTTCCTATTACTGTAAAGGCCGGAGGCATGTCAAGAGCTACAGATGTAACCGTGCCACCACCAGGTACTCCACCAGGTGCATCAACGCAACCAGGGTTAGTAACTAAAAGCACTAACTGTTGAACAATACTCTCAAGAGATGAACCAGGTTGAATACCAGCATCTACAATACCATCAGTCAAATACACACATGCTGCATCGAAAAACTGAGAACACTTAATCGGTGTAGGACAAAGTGTATCAGGAGGACATGTAAATGTTTTAACCGTTGTATATGCAGTGTCTTTACATCCACAGCTGGTATTAGTAGTTCCACATTTTTGACAACTCATATCAATATATTTTATCTAATTATCTATTTTTATTATGGTGCTACCACAGGAGTCACAACATTATTAACTGCTTGTATTCCTCTTTGAGAGAAAGAACCTTGTACAATGTCTACAGTCATTCCGTATGCCTGACCAGCTACCAAACCTGTATTAAATGTATATTCAATGCTTGATCCTTTACTTACAGTATTAGAATTTGCAGATGCTACGATAGGGCCATTACTGTTACCTAGTCTTAGGTTCATTATCCAAGTTGTTCCGCCAAAGTAATCAAATGGATAACCATCAGGATAAAGAGTAGCTGTAATTGTAGGATCTTCTGCTGTACCTCCTGCCACCAAAGAAGCTCTTAACACATCTGATAAAGAACCATCTAATCTAACGTTTGTGATTAGAGTAATCACACCACATCTATCAGTACCATTGGTTATGCACAGGTCAATTGTAATACTTGCAAATAAAGCATTTACAACATTAGCATATGGGCCAGATAAAACTGGTGTTCTAAATGGGCCAGGATAACTTATTTGATCAAAATTACTGCCTGGATTTACAACCATAACAGGTGATATAGGAGTATTAGAATTAGACGGTAGTATGCTAATGTTAGCAGGTACATCAGGGCAAATAAAATAACCAGCAGGAATATCACTAAGTGCTGGATCAAATCCTATTACAAAATAACCTGTGGAAAGCGGTGGTGCAGCAGGTTCAAACCATGCCGTAGCAATATACCTAGCACTTGTACACTTGACTGCTACGCCACAACATTGTTCAAGCTGTAGTTGAATTTCTTCTACTGTAGCATTAAGGTTATTAATTGCAGTATACTGATTACATACAACCAACCAGAGATCTTGAACAGCTTGGGCAAGATTTGTAGGAGAATCAATCCAGCCCTGAATTGAATTCCAGGTTCCGGTGCCTGTTGCTAAAGTATCTGTGCCATCAATACATTTATAACTTAAAGCAGTGTTAGTATCATTTGGACTACCAGATGTTGTTTGAAGACTACAGAATGCTCTATCTAATGCGATTAGATAATCAATAACAGGTGTATTTGGTCCTGTTCCAACGCATACACTAGTAGGCATTACTAAATCGGTACCGCCACCACCTGTGCAACAATTGTTTTGAATATCTGTTACTGCTACTTCAAGACTAGTTACTCTTGCTCCTATTGAAGTAATACTTGTAGCAATGCTGCAAATTTCATTACCAATAAGAATTACATAATCTCTTAATTGCAAAGAAGCTGTAATATTTCCTAAAGCATCTGGTCTTTGAAGACACTGAGCAACAGGTACTACACAATCTGGGCACCCTACAGTACCATCAGGATTAACAGGAATATTATTAATGGCACAGATTCTCTCTATCAAGAGTTGTATTAGACCCTGAAAATCTGAAGGAGTTGTGCAAATAGGATTGAAACAGCTAAGATCATACGCACCTACTTCTAGATAGTCTAAGATGGTGCAAAGTCTTTCTGCAAGTTTTGCAGAAACATCACTAACGGTGTCTCCTCTGCATAAATTAATACATGGAATATCCGGCCCCTGCCAGATTACACAATTAGAAGAGATAGGGTTGCAACCCTCTTGGGTATCATTAGCTTTTATAGGAAGTGCCATATCTTTAATTTACTTAAATTTTACTCATTTTCAAAAATTAATTGAAGCTACCTGTGGCTACTATATCAAGTACAGGATCACATCCTACAGGGTCAGGAGCAGGACAAGGCTCAGGACATATCTCAATAGCCGGAGGTGCACATGTAACAGGGGGATTTATTCTAGCATAATCGGATAATTCTTTCTTTATCCAAAGTTTGTCAAAGTCCACATCTCCACAACAGTTCTGGATTCCATAACGGATTCCTGTGAATAGTCTGTAGTAATTTTCTGCAAACCTTGTATTATCCCTAACCTCACATTCTGAGTCGGTCACATGATAAAAAACATTAACCGGCCTTTGAATACTTTGCACATATGGTGGGGGTGGGGGTGGAGGCAAGCAGCACTCACAATCTATAAATGCACCTGTCACCGTGTAATATTCACAAGGGCAACCTGTAAATCTATCGTATGGGCCCAAAACAGTGTAGCATGTATTTGGATACTCTACAATGTTTACCACCATATTTACATACATTGATAAATCACTGGATGTAACTAGGGCAGTATCAGGAGATTGTTCTATTGTTTCAGGATTGGTGAAGATTACATCTACACCACATTTTACAAGAACATAAGCACTTGTTGGGGATGGGAAAGATGTTGTGTTTAATGCTCTAATATTTGCTACATTGTTGCTATAATCAATTGGGTCTGCATTATAACAATCAGGACAAAGAGCTACACTAGAACAACCAGTTAGTACTCTATAGTATACATCAGGAAAATTAGCCGCGTCACTGATTTGAATAATATTTCCAATTTCATCAGTAAGCAAAATATCTACAGGGCAACCTGAGTTAGCCTGTAGAAATGCATCATCTCCTGTAATACCACTCTCTAATGTAAAACACCTTGGTCCAATCATCTTAGTAACAGTTTTTATATATACAACATCTACACTCTGTATATGCTTTTTCAACTTCTACATTAGATATAGCACTAACACATGTCTGTACAGAGATTACTCTTAGTGATCCTTCATTTACCCAGTAACCGCTATACGGGCATTCTGAATCTATAGGGCTATATGATAAAAGCTCATTAGTATTTATATCATAAAACTCCCATCTTAGTTCTCCAGAATTCCATGCTAGCAAGTAATCAGCATTCTGACCTGTTGTAATAATATACTGATTTCTACCGTTTATCTGGTTTAAAGATTTGTATGTCACATATTCTCTATCTCTTCCTCCAGTGTTTATAGTCACTTTTACGCAGTCACAATAAATAGAATCCACTCTAAAGCAAACTCCAGGGTATCCTCTTACACTCACAATTTGTCCTACATACTCTTCTAGGTCAGTCTTAGTGACAAGATATGCTGTATTATTATTGCAGTTTGAAAGATAGTACTTAGGGCTAATACAAGTTGGACAATCATTATAAGGTACACCGTCAATAGTAATATCCTCTACACTATAATCAGGATTAGTATTTAAAGCAACTGTCCAGCATTCATCTGGATATCCTACAAGATTTACAACTTTCCCAACTTCATTAGAAAAATCTTCTATAGAATAAAAGATAAGATCTGTGTTTCTGCAATTAATAAAAGCATATGATATTGTGCATGCAGGACATGTAGCATAAACACTGTCTACAACAACTGTTGTAGGGGGGTTTGGTCCTGGATCAGTAGTTTCAATCTGCCAGCAATTTGTAGAGCCCTCTATTGTTATGATATTATTTGCCTCTAAATAAACTAAAAGATCAGAATCTGTAACAATTGTATCTTGATCATCTATACAGTTAACCAATCTATACAAACAGTCTTGAAATTCTAGTACGTCTGTACAAGCACAATATCCTAAGTTATCACTTCCCGGAACATCCTGGCAATCAGGAGGACAAGAAAAAGACGGTGAAATTTGTGCCTCAAGTCCTATAATTAATTGCTTAGCAAAATCAGATACATTAGTAAAGTCACCACCATCATAAAAATATGGTTGACCATCATCATTTAAACTAGGATAATAGTTTGACGTATTATTACATGATGGGGCTCTATTATTAATAAAAGTTTGCTCTACAAAGTATCTTTCATTGGGTGTGCCTACAACCAAAAGGAACATCTTAGATGGTTTCCCAGCTAGGTTAGCTTTTACTTCATCAGATAATCTTATTAGTTCACATGGATCATCATTAACTACAGTTCTATAACCAATATCTGTTAAATCACAAGTTCCTATTCCAGTACCATCTGTACATGTAATAATTACATTTTCAGCTGTTGGTCTTAAAATAGCTTGATCACGCAGAGTTCTAACAGATGCACCGAATCCTACAGCATGTTTAGTTCCTCCAGAGACTTGATAACCCGCATCAACACATGACTGCTTTATTGAACCTGGTGTTTCAATTGCTCTTAAAGCACTTTTTAAAGTATCAGGGTCAGATGTAAAGTCCTGCTGCAAACACGATAAATCATTCCATAACACAACTGCTATTTTAGTATTCCCAGTTATTAATCTTTCTGTCATTTCATCAACAAAAAGTTCTAAGAATAATACTAGGTCAGCCCTTTCATCTGGGTTAACACTACCAGATGTATCTATGTTTAATACTATGTTGAATGGAATTGCTGTACTAGGAATAGCACATGAATTGGTAACAGTATCATAGAAATAAGGAGGATTACAAAGAGGCCCACCAATAATAGTTCTTTCACATCTTTTGTCTCTTCCACCAAAACTTTCAATCAATGTAAATCCCTCAGGACATACACCACATTCTGGTATAATAGATGCATCAATCCCAACTGCTTTATCACCTAAAGCAAAAACATCTGTAAATGTAACACCACCATCTTCTGATCTATAGATGTTACTTGAGGCGTATACTACTAAAGTATCTTCATTATACGCGTATATACCACCACCACCGCTTGTCAAATCAGCACCCACTGATGCAGTGCGTTGTGTGAATGTTATTCCACTATCTGATGAATAGTATAAAGCACCATCAGAAGTGAGTATAAATACTTTAGAAGGATCCGCACCTACTTGATGAAACTCACCAATAGATCCCCCATTTATAGTTGAAGATGTTTGTGTGAGCACTCCTAAAAGAGCATAATCAACTTGCCATATCCCTTGCTGTGCTGTGAGGATTGTAACTTTATCAGCATTTAGATCTGCATGAATAGATACTACTCTATCGGTTTCATTAGTTAAAGGAAGATCGATAGAGTTTGTCCATGTAACACCCCCGTCTGTTGTTCTCCATATTCTGTTTAATCTACCTCCAGCTGGATCATCCCAGCTAACAGCTATAAAACCAGCTGCATTGTTAGTAAAAAATACAGTACTTATTTTTGGATCTACAGCGGCACTGTCTGCTAAATCTACAGCTGTTACTCCTGTAGGTGTAAAGATACCACCACCATCATTGGAAATGGTTATAATCTGGGGATTACTCGCACTACCCCCAACACCAATAATACTATTTACATCCTTGTAAAATAATTTGTATACACCAGAAGCACCGGTAACATTAAACGTAGCACCCCCATCTATAGATCTTACAATATTAGTGCTGGTGGCAATTAAAATTTGATTGCTATCATATGGCGCAGATTCAATATCAGTAAGAGTGCTAAATGTAAATCCTGCTGAATCTACAACAGCCCATGTCAATCCTAAATCATCAGATGCATATAGCCCTAATGGATTAGTTCTAGTATTTAACGCATATGTTTTAGCTGCCATAACTTATTGTTTATCTTTTAGTGTAGCGTCATTTACTACTAGTGCTTGTTTTACAGAATCAGTTTGAGTTGCTGATGGAGTTTTGCCGAGGCATTTGCTGCATCCTGCTTTACCATTAGGTAGTACTCTTCTTTGGCATCCGCAGGTCATACCTGCTCCACAGTTTGGACATTTAGACATAATATGTTGGTTTAATTAGTTACATGAACTACATCCACAACCACATGCAAGTTTATCCAAACGTCTAACAACATAGTTGTAGATGTCCATACCTTGTCTAGGATTATGGCAATATTCTACTTTTGATTTTGCTGCCTTTAGCATAGTAGTAAGCAACTGTACTTCCCTAAGTTTTTCCTTAAGTGGGTTAGTTGGCTCACATGCTTGAATATCCAAGCAGCAAAGAAGATCATTTATTTTGTTAAGTGCTTTTGTTACTCTTAAGTGGTTGTATTCTACAAACACTATATCATGGGGAGTAACCGCATATCTTACTGTATACACCCCATCAGCAAAATCATTATAGGTATTCCCGCAGTTTGCTGCCTGAAGTGCAATATCACAGGCACTGAGATTCAAAAGGAATCCAGTATCAAACTGTGTGTATTCATATGCAGTGGTAAAACCCGGAGGAGTTATCCACAATTTAGGGCATTCAATAGGAGCTATGCTACTATAAATGCTAGCATCAACAACCCTGAAAATACATGCTGTCAGGGTATCTGGTATATCTAGGGCTAATTGATGTTTTTCCATTGTATTACAAAAATAAAAAAGGAGAGGAGAGTTTGAAGCTCCCTCTCCCTTTTTTAATTAATATCTATAAGATTATGGTTCTACTCTAGGAGTCAAAGCACCTGGGTTAGGATTAAGCGGTGCAGGAATTGCAGTTGCACAGTTAGGAGCACAGGTATACTCAACTGGACCATCTCCCGCAGCATTAAGTACACAAGCACTATTTGCTGCAGTCAACCAATCAACCATATCATCTTCAAATGCAGTAATTCTATCAGTAGTGATGATTTCAAGCAAGTACTGATCATTATCAAATGTACCAGAAGGATTGTTGAAACGTGGAACACTATGCTGGATATAGTAGCGATAGTATTGAGAAGCTCTGTCAATTACTGTAGTAGCTAATTGGTTACCTTGAGTAATTTCACGAATACGAAGATCTCTACCAGTATAGAAAGGAGATTGGTTGTAACCTTCAGAAAGAATCAACTCACGAAGTACAGTTTCACCAAAGCCTTGGCTCTGACGTGGATCACAAGCATTGTCTACACAAAGACCAGTAAAAGCACAAGGATCACCATTGTAGTCTACTTCAGAAGCGTAGATCTTAACTGGCTCCAAGAAAGCTTGAAGTGCGTCATTAGGATAGAATGTGCAGTCACCAAATTGAGTGTCTACATATGCACCCTGAATGTACATACCAGCTTCTTGACCAGCAGCGCCAGTAAGTGGAACGTAAAGATCCCAAGCCAAGTTACCTGCTCTTACAGCTGCATCATAAGTAGTCTTATTGTATGCGCCAGTTGGTGAACTTGTAGCATTTGTTACCGCAGCATTTGTGGTATTGTAAATAGTAATAGAGATGAATGGAGCAATCAAAGGACTTTCCATCAAAGCCTTAGCCCAAGCAATGTAAACTGTAGTTGGGTCTACTGGTGGTGGAGTTTCTCCCTCAGCAAGAGTTGGGCAACAACCAGTATAAGCCATTGCAGTGTAGTAAGAGTTACGGCTCAAGAAACGGAGTTCAGGAGCACCTTTTAAATCTACACGCAGGTAATAATTATTACCACAAATAAAGTCTTTTTGACAACCTGTGTCAGGAATACCGCCAGGATTAGTGAACGGGGTTACACCTACAGCAATAGTCATTGGCTGAGCTGGACAAGGTTCAACTACATACCATGCAGATACATACTTTGGATTGATAATTTTAGACTTGTTAGTCTCTCTGTATCCACCGTGAAATGGACCAATCTTGTCGCTAGAGTACAATGCACCAGAAACAAGAACCAAAGGACAAGCTTGTGCTGCAAGATCTACAATAACATTACCGTCGGCAACATTACCTGGATTAGGATTCATAAATCCAAATTCACCAAGAGCAAGCTCTTGAGTGAGTGTAGTACCATCATTTACATATGCTGTGGTACCAACAAATACCTTATTAAAGGCATGATTAAAATAACTCATTTTTACAAAAATTTAAAGGTTACAAATAAAAATATATACTTAATATAGGAAATTGTTGGACAACTTCCAAATTATTTCAGGAATATAAGCTTATACTTAGTACTGTTAATAAGAGTCTTTACATTATCAAGCTCGTTATTAATCTCAGAATAAGGACAAACCTTTTGAGCAGCATCTACCTTTTGATAAAGACTGTTCAAGAAGTTTACACATTCTGCAGCACTGCTGCAAGAAGCTTGCTGAGTTGCTGGAATATCCAATAACATTTCAGTTGCTCCTTGATATGATTCAGCAATACTATCTGCTAGATCACCAATCTCATCATAGAATGTACCCATAGCTGTATGAGCAGCATATGAACCAGGACCTGTAATTTTAAGGTGAGCTTTGTGTACAGATGTTACTGCCTCTAGAAAATCTGAGATGAGCATACCCATATCTGATTTAGCAGCTTTAGGTTCTGCGGATGATGAAGCTGATGCTTTCAAGGGTCTTTTTAAAATATTATTCATGATTATGTATTGGTTTCAGATTGTTGGGAGGTTCTAGAATACTGGTTAAATGACTCAATATCAGCAGCCAAGATTGATGCTGCAGAATCTACAAGAATCTCAGCAATGTCATCTCTAAACTCACAGGGTACATCTACACCTGTAATAGCTCCTGTGTAAGGATCACCGCAACCTAGGATTTGTATTCTCTGTGGCTGTCTGTAAAACAACAGACTAGCACTATCTACCTCAAAGTCTCCACCAGTGTATATTCTAACAGAGTTATCTACTATGGTACAGAAGGTTTCTGCCCACTCAAAGTTTGGTTTTCTTAGTTCATCCCTAAGAAGAATGCTGCTATTTACTTCCTCTACCAGATAAGCAATTATCTTTTTGGGATCATCACAGCAATCTTTAGTTGCAGTCAAATCCAACTTATGAAATTCCAGGTAGTTATCTGGCAGAGGGTTAGTAAAATAAAACTCAGATCCTCTTGTAATAACGGGCCTAATAGTAGTAAGGAGATTCTGAAGATCATCTACTTTTCTCACAGTTTGTTCAGCACCCTCTTGAGACATATTTCTACCCATAATCTGTCTCCGGCACCATTCAATCTGTGCCTTATTAAAAGCCTCAACCATTTGCCAGCACTCTATGTTATCATAGTCTGAGCTAGCAAGCTTGTTAAGCCTTTGCTGAATCTTTAATCTAAGGGTACTGTTTAACATCTTTTTCTACCGCATTTACCAATATTTTTCTTAGCAGTCTGAGTGCGTTTCTGCTGTGTTTTACGAACCTGCTTGGCATGTTTAGCACCAGAACCAGGACCACAATTAGGAGGACACTTATCAGCATCAGAAATACCATAACCAGATATTGGTTGATTCTCTACATCACGGGACATAGCGGCCCCCGTATAGAGACCACCCATGTCCATTTTAAGCATTTGCTTTTTCATTACTTAGCTTGTTTCTTCTTATTAGCAGGAGAAACAACAGCTTTTTGACTCTTAGTTGTACCCACACCTTTGCTCCCAGCAACTTTTTGTACAGTTGCTTTTTGAGATTTAGTGTGACCTACACCATTAGAACCTGGTACTTTCTGAACTGGTTGATTACCATTCAGCTTTACATAAACACCACCTGTTTTTTTCATTTTATATAAGTTTAAAAGTTATCTTTTCTTAGCCATTTTCTTAAGAGTCATGGCAAGTGCCTTTCTTTTAGGAGTACAAGTAGATTTAGTCATAGGCGTACAGTATCCCTTGTGTGCAGGATTAATAGCCTTCTGAATCCATTTCTTGTCTTTTTTCTCAGCCACTACTTTTTCTTTTTAACAACACCGCCTTTTTTAAGAGAAGCCGCTTTTTGAGAAAGTTTATCAACTTTGTTGATATTCCTATCTATTTTTTTTTCTAGTTTAGCTTTTTTCCCCTCCATTCCTGGTTGGTCATATACATTTACTCTTGTTACTGTGCCCATACCTGGATAACGTACACCATCTTTAGTAAAACCGGGAATATACCCGTATTCATCTTTTTGTGTACTCAGTTTATTTTTTGCAGCACTTGCTTTATTAAAAGCTTTATCAGCTCTGTTAGTGAGTCTCTCTTGTTTTCCAGTGGGACCACCAGTGCTGTATTTTTTTATATTCTTTTTCATCACTTCTTCTTTTTAACTGAACCACCGGTTTTCTTAATTACACCTCTACCCTTAAGGATATCAGCACGGGTTACTTTACCATCTCCGGTAAGATCAGGAAATTTAGATCCACCTGCTTTCATTTTAGTGCCACCGCACTGCATACATTTGCCTTTCATAATATCAGTATTTAAATTAACATTTCCACTTTCTAAGAGATTTATTGATCCTGCTATCTGGATCATTAGCTGTTTTGCTAGAAGTCAGTTTCTTCTTCATGCCAGACATTCTTGCACAAAAAGACTTTTTTCTAGATCCACCTTCTGGTTGTGGTGCTTTCAAATCTGAACCAGGATTCTCTCTTTCATAAGACTTCCTGCCTTTTTCATTAAGTCCACCACTTGGTGCCTTACCAGATTTCTTTTGCCATGCGGGTGTCTTTGCCATTACTTCTTTTTAGTTTTAGCTTTAATCTTTTTTTCTTGGTCTAGCATAGCCTTAGTAGGTTTCTTACCAGAACCTTTATTTTCACGGATGTTATCCCACAGCCCTCTTTGGCTGTAGGATCCATCTTTGCGCTTTATCATTTCTTTTTTACCTGCCACAGCCGCATCCTCCTTTAGTCAATTTTTTGGTTACATCTTTTGTAGATTTCAAAGAGGTAGCAATAGCTGCATTGCTTGGTACAGCTGTAGCACTTCCTTTGATAGTACTTTTATTATCAGAAGCTTGGTATAACATGTTTCCCATAGTAATAATTTACTAATTATTGTTACTCATTCCAAAACTTTTCTGTTCTCTTAATCAAATCTTTGAGGACTTCTTCATTAAGAGGATTCTTAAGGAACTCAACTACATCTGATGGGTTTCTACCTAACATAGTATTAGAATTCATATGATAGATGAATCCATCAGATTTAAGAGCAATAAACTTATAGTAGGTGGCATCTTTTACAATAGCTCTGATTTTTAATGTTTCCATATCCAAATCAGCAGTATCTAAGAAAGATTGAGCTGCTCTTTGTCCATTCTTTTCTGATCCTTCACCATTGATAAACATATCCATGTTATCATAGAGAATATCATTAGGTGTAGACTTTTTGTATTGAACACTATTGATATCCACAATCTTTGCTACATACATCAGCTTGACAACATTCTTATCAAACAGTTTCTGAAGCTCAGCAAGAGCTTTGTTTTTAATCTTCTTGCTTCCTGTACGGCTGGTTGCAGTAATCTCATATTTATCAAGAAAGAACTTTACAGGATTAGGACGGCTTCTAGCTTCCTCATAACTCTTAGCTACAATAGAAAAACCGCCAGCTTGAATAGCATAAAGTTTAATTCTATCATATGGATCTTTTACTGGATCTAAATACAAAGGTGTGTTACCACATCTTACTGTAATCTTACTCCAGAACTCATCATTATCTGGACGGAGGAGTTTAACCTTATTCCAGAATTGTGGGTCTTCTATTTCAATAACATTTGCTGCAAGTTCTTTTTCAAGATCTGATACAGCTTGTCTGATTTCTCTGATTTTAGCTTCTCTTAGTTCTGGATCTGGTATCAGTTTAATGTCAGGGGCAAACTCATTGAGGCCAGTGATATATCTTTTGATACCATTGTTCTCAATACAAGCTAGTTGTTCTTCATGAAAAACTCCTTCAAACAATGAAAGCCCGTATTTCTCAAGGCCCATGTTTGAAACATTATCATTAAAAAAAGGTTTAATTGCGATAGGACCTGCTTTAGGAGCAGATGATTCTACCATTGTTAATGTACTCATGTTGTTGGTTTTAATTATGTTACAATAATACTAAAAAATCTAATCCCTACACTGGGATTTCTAAATACTCTACGTAAGATCCTCTTTGGACAAAACAGTTTCCTGCTTGACCATCACTAGTAATTCTTGCGAAAACAGCTCCACCTACAGTGGGACTTAGTGTACCTTCAATTATTGTAAAATTAGCATCTGCTGAAAATGAAGTTCCATAGGTTCCTGTTGGAGGAGCATCATAGGTTGTTAAATACAAGGTTTGAACAAATGCTGCGGGTCCAGCACCAGTTGGATTAGACAGCATATAATAGTTTAAAAAAGAGTTTGCAGGACCATTTATTGAAAATGCTACTCCATTACCTGTCCCACTTACACTATAGTTTATTATAAATCTAAATGAATAAGTTGATCCAGCAACAACATTGAAAGAAAGACCATCAATGTTTTGATATGTTAGTAGATTAAGAAGTGGAATATTTTGCAAAGACTGAAGAGAATTAACTCTTTTTACTGCTGCTGCGTCACTTGATATAAGGACAGTTCCTGATCCATCATCTTCTAAAGTAATACCTGAGCCAGTATTAGCTCTAAGATTAAGAAGTGTTTGGTCACCATTATCAGTTCCATTGGTCTGTAAAGTAATAGCAGTGCCGCCACCTCCACCAGTAATTAGTTTCCAATCAGAAACCAGTTCATTACCAGCAGATATCCAAATATCACCAGTTGCAGGATCAATTTGCATTAAGCCTGACATGGTAGGGGGGAATGCTGGAGCCGTACCTACTAAAACATTAGGTACATAGTTAGCAGGTTTGCTAGCATTTTGATAAAATTTTTTACGAGATATATTCATAATTAGTAAATTTCTACACAGTAAAAAGATCCTGCAGCTGAGTCTACTGCACTAGTAATATGCTGTATAGTAAAGTAAAGTGTTTGATCTATGTCCCAGTTTATGACCGAACCTTCTTCAGTTAGTGCTTCTGTAGAGTCATCAAAAAATGGAGCTTTATTACTTATATACTTAGTAACAGATGTTGTACCATCAACCGCAAATTCTCTTTTTAATTGACCGTATGCATTAGGAAGAAGTATTGACCAGTCTATTGTTGCAGATGCTATTGAAGTAGATGTTGGATAAGATGTTCCAATATTAATAGACATATTTGCTGACCCAGTATTAGCAAGTGTATTCTTTTTTACTCTATATGAAATTCTTATTATGGATCCTGGAGTAACTGTTTTGCCAGGAATAAGTTGAGAATATGTAATTTCCGGAACTAAAGTGTTTTTTACTTCGGTACCTACTTTTGTATCTTTAAAAATTACAGGACCTGTAGGAATAGTAATAGTAACATTAGGATCTCCCGAAACATTTGTTGCGCCAACAAAATTTAGTATTGTTGCTGCAGCAGATATAGGTGTACCATTCTCTTGAATTGATATAGTTCCACTCACACCACCACCACCTGAGGTTATATTGATCCAGTCAGTAACCAACTCTTTACCGGCTGAGATCCATATATCTTTTGTTTCAGGATTAATCTGCATTAACCCAGACATGATAGGTGGATAGTCAGGTGAAGATGTAACTAAAGCACTAGGTACATAGTTATTAGGCTTAGGCGAGTTCTGATAAAACTTTTTTATTTTTAATTTATTGTCCACAGGTATAGTATTAAAATAATATAGGGGGATACTACACCCCCTATATTAATTAAACAAGTGTAATTTGAGACCAGTCAGCAACAGAGCTAGTCCCTGTTGAAATATATATCAGTGGACCATCTGTACAAATCCAGGTTACGCCAACAGCTGTAGGAGCTGATGTAGGTGATCCATTTGTAACAATAGGTCTTACCAACTCGGCACTTTTGCTACCAAGTTGCCAAATTTTCCTTAGTGGAAGTCTAAATTCGTTCATTGTATTATAGTTTAAAGTATAAAAGGGGAGGTTGCCCCCCCCTTTATTATTATCAATTATTAGAATGAGCCGCCTGTAACAGGGTTTCTCATAACAATCTTCAACACCTTGGTTGGGTCTTTTACCCAAATAGCTGGCATTGTTTGAGTCATGTATACACGGTAACCATTGAACTGACCAGAAGACTGGAAGCCTTGGGTACGACCCATGTAGTCCATAGTACCGTTTTGATACCACCACTTCAATTGATTATCCCAAGACAATTTCAACAAGAAGATATTATCATTAGTGTTATCTGTGATATCAAAGATAATAAAGTTGTAAGATGCCAATGGGAAACCATCAATGATTGGGTTTTCAATGTCATTGGTGTGTACGTTGTCAAATGCTGGGTTCAATACAAACTTCACATTTGCCAAGAATGGGATCACATATGAAGTGAATGCAAATCCGAAGTTCAGATCCATTCCCTTACCAGTGATAGCACCGATACCATTATTATCAGCAGCCATAATCTGAAGACCAGAGTTTACAGCTTCTCTCTTAATAGCTTCGTTGATCATTCTCATACCACCCATACCGGTTTGTACAATAAGTTGACGCTTAGGATCTGGACCCTTGAACTCAACCTTACCAGCATAGAAGTTGTAGATTTCAGAACGGAACAAGTCCAAGTTGAAACCAGACTTGTTGTAAACTCTCTTGAAAGAGTTATCAAGCTGCTTCCAAAGACCCACAGACAATCTTACATCATCTGGACCATCCTGACGTACTCTACCACCTTGTCCCCACATCAAGTAGGTTTCAATGTCACTTGCTACTTTGCTCAAGTGAGCTGCTTCCATTGTAGTCAAGAAAGTACGAGACAATGAACCATTGCTCATAGCCTTCTTAACATAATCCTTACCCATACGGCTAACCATGTTCTCAAGGTTAGTGATAGATGGATCCATGTTCTGGTCAAAGTTTCTCCAGATTTCAGTTACAGGTACAGTGCCATCTGCATTCATACCACCCTTGATCATAAGATCAGCACGGCTAGAAACAGAGTAGTGTACGTGAGCTTCTGCACCACCTACAAAGTTGTAGAACTCGCGGTAGCCAGACTGAATCTGAATATCAGAGAATCTCTCACCATACTCCCCACGAGCAGAACCCTTACGGAAGATTTTGGTGCCAGAAGCAAGATATTCATTAGCCAAGAAAGCTGCGCTATCATTGTTTACAAGCTGTACAGTGTAGATGTAACCGTCACCAGCAGGAAGGATATCCTGATCTGGAACTACATACATTTCCACACCATTGTACTTGTCATAGGTGATGATATCTCCATGACCAAACTCTCTGCGAGAAAGCTTAATCTTGAAGGTAGTACCGTCAATACCTTTAGTGATATTGAGTGGTTCCATATCATCAATAATGTAAGGAAGATCTTGTACAACTGGGGTCTGCCACTTGTACTCACCTCTAGCATTATCAACATTAATTACATTCTTTCCACCAAAGCTAGACATCTGATAAAGTGGCATTTCGACCTTTTGAGCCATTGCCCACAAATCCACTGGACCCATGTCCATTGGTTCTGCATTCTTCAGCATGTTAACCAAGTGGTAAGAATCTACGTGTGAACTAGCTGCGTAGTTGGTATCTCGTAGAAATATACCATTGTTTAAAACTGGAGTTGACATTTAATTATAATTTAAAAATTAAGGGTTAATTTATCGCTTAAAAAAGTTATTACTTCTTTTTATAGTTCTTTGTTTTACTTCTTCTTGTTCTACAACTGGGGAGCTGCTAGATTTTCTAGCTTCCTCAGTTTTCAGCATTCTTGCTGTTTTCTCTACTGTTTCTTTTTGGCCTTGTTCTCTGATCTTAGTTTTATAAGAGTTTGGATCTGCTAGTAACCAAAGTGCTTCAGCAATCAAACTGTGATTAGGTTCTACATACTGATACTTCTCTAGAAGATGACCCAACAAATTAGTAGGTCTTCCACTTACTGAAGGATACTGAGGTTGAACTAAACCACCGTATAGAAGTTCTTGTGTTTTTCTATCTAATTTAATTCCATTTAATTCACCAGGCTTCAACGTATCATATACATTCTGCATGTACATCTGAGCTTGCTGAGCTTGTCTTTGGCGCATTTGCTCTTGTTGGGCAAGTTTTTGCTGTACAACTTGAGCTTGCATTTGATCCAACTTTGGCTTAAACTTATTAGCTTTAGCCTCTAGATCTCCTCTATCTTTCCAGCTTTCAATCTCTTCTTCAATATCTTCAGCTGTGCCGAAGTTTGTAGCAGAGAGATATTCTCTTACAATTTTTTCTTGGTGCTTAGGTTCAGAAGGATCTAGTTCAAATGTTTCTTCTACTTGAGAAAGAACTTTAAATAATCCTTTAAGATCCTGACCGCCATCAGATACATATTTAGCAGCTACTTGAAGTTCCTCAGGAAGGGATTGGAAGAATTCTGCTGGAGTAGACTCTCTAATTTTGTTTTCTCTCTCTTCAAAGTTTGCTTCAAAGAGTTCTTCAAAATCATTAATACTATACTCATCAATAGATTTTTCATCATCAAATGGAATAATCTTCCCAGCATCAATTAGTTTTTTAACTAACTCTACTGTACCATCCTTTGCAACTTTAGCTCTACCTGGAGTTTTCTTAGGTTCATCATCTTCTGAACCCAATGATGCATCTGCTGGATCTACATCCTTTAGTACATCATCAAAACTACTAGATGGTTTAGCATCTGTGTCATCAGAGTTTTCAGGCTTGTCAAGGAACGTGGTGTCAATATTTCCTTTAGAAAACATACTAGGTTTTTTATCCTCGGGAAGCATTATACTTTCTGCCCCTGGAGTTCCTAGAATATTATCTAAATCAATGTCAACTTGTTCAACCGTAGTTGTTTCTTGTGTTGTTTCGGTACTCATATCTGTTGGTTTTGTTGTTAATCTACACTATTAATATACACAAAAGTACTATCCTAAACTTTTAAAATTTTTTGCTTTTAGGAAATAAAGCGCATCCTATAGCTACTTATTGGATTTTTTCTCATTGTCCTTGCTTTTTTTAGCTAAATCATACTTGTTTTTGTTCTCTTGAGCTATCTGAAGTTGAGTAGCTGCTATGTCTTTTTGAGTCTGAAGCTTTTCTTTCTCAATGGCATTTTTCTCTCTTGCCTGCATAGTTCTGTTATTCTCCTTCATTACATCAACATTGATAGCTTGTTGATACTCATCTGACTTCTTCATCTTATCCAAGAAATCTAAATAATCAGATTGTGAGTTAGCATTAATATCCTGCATAGCACCGTATCCAGCAGATCTAATTTGAGCTTCAAGAAGATCTTTTTGTCTATCTTTCTCATTCTCAGAAGATTCAAAGTCTCTCTTAGCTTGCTCTTGTTGAGCCTGAGCTTGAAGTGCTTGCTCCTGCATTTGTTGCTGTTGCTGCATTTCTTGCTGACGAATCATCTCAGATTTCTGCTCAGTCTTTTTAAGGATGTGAGTAACCTCGGCAATAGAATCAGACTTAACAATATTACCAAGATCATAGATACTCGCACCAGTTGTATTATTATTGATAGCAAGCTGCTTAAGCTGCTCAAGAATTGCTCGCTGATTTGCTTTAGTAGTTGCAAAAATGTTAAGCTCCCTGAGTAACATATCTGTACCATTGATCTCGAAGTTCTTCTTCTCATCTAAACTGGTAATATAATTAAGTCTGGTAGAAGGTTTTGTAGAGTGATAATACTGAGCTAGGTCAGTTCTCATCTGGTGAACTCTAGGCATTAGATAATCACAGTGCTGAATAAAGTAAGTTTCAGTCTGAGCATAACTAGCATTAATAGATTGCTCTATACCTGTAGCTGTTTGTCTAGATATTTCTTGGCCCAAACGCTGCGGTGTAATACCTATAATCTCAAATGCTTGACTCTTAAAATACTGGGCTAATTGAATCCTAGACATCAAACGCTCAGTCTGTGACATATCCAGTTTCTGGAAATGGTTAAAGTTTAGAGCATTCTCAGTATTAGTAATAGATGTATCCAGAGGTAACATCTGGAAGTTCTTCATTGCTACATAAGCCTTAGCAAAGTTACCCTTTCCCCAATCTTCGCCTAGAGAGTGTCTAGGAAGAGAGTTTTGGTCAAGCATAATTACAGTACCAAGTTCATCTACCAGGATATCTGCAATCTGATTATTTACAATATTGTAAGCAATCTGGAAAGGCTTCATTAGATCAACTAGTGACCGTGAATAGGTATTTCTATCTGAGAAAATAGAACCTTCTACAGGAAGCTTACAACCATACAAAGAGTTATCACCCTTAAACTGGAATTTAAGAGGGCCTATATGGTTTTGATTTATACCTAAATAGATTGGTGTAATACCGCCTGGGTTGTTAGTACCCCAGAATGTAGGTCTGTTAGGACCAACTTTTACACCACCCCAAACTTGGTTAATCCAGATCCAGTCAATGTGCTCACCAAATACAAGATTGTATTTATTTTTATTAGCCTGAAGAGTTGTAGCGTATTCTGGTTTTTCAGTCACTTTGTAGTCCTCATCAATAATCATTGAGATAACCTCACCTGATTCTGTGATTCTAGTAAGGTGACCTACTTTTCTTTGTGACTTCCAATATACAGTAGTAACTCGGAGAAGGTTAGACATACCCATATCTAGGTAGTCTTCATTCTCCATCATAATCCAGTTTACAATATCACCTCCGTATTGAGCACTATCCCACATAGAAGTAAACTGTCTGTAACCAAGTGATGGCATGTTTGTATTCCACTCATGTGACTTAGTACCATCATAGTAACTACCATCATTTTGATAACCCTGGATAGGATAACCTGCAGATCTTACAGGATATATAAGTTCTATGGATGCCATTTGCTCCTCAGTCATCAACCAGCCATACTTGTCAATGACATCAGCTACAGTCATCATATCATATTTACCAACCCAGTTTGCGTCAGAAATATATCTTCTTTCAGGAGACTTTTGATAGAAGGTCATCACAGGATTCCAGAGTTCTACCTCATAGTCATCCTCCATCATTTTAAAATGCCAGAACTCTCTATCCGTAATAAGTAAATCTCTAAACCCTCTTTCTTCTAGCTCATCAATTCCAAATCTTTCTACATCCACTCTGTGCTGATGCTCAGCCCATTGCTCTACCATAGAACGGTAATCCTTTTGAAAGAAAGCTTCAATCTCAGGAAGAGACTTAAGACTTTCTGGAGATGTGGCCTGCTGAAATTCTTCAGATTCAGGATCAACACCCATCTCCATCATTTTCATGTTTACCTTCTGCCTAGCCTCATACACAAGTACTTGTTCAACCTGTGACTTTTTAAGTTCTAGCATTTCATTATATGAATACTCATCTACTGCAGAATATGTTACACGGGTAGATCTTTTAGAGAACTCAGAAGTAAGAGTATTAATTACATTTGGAATAATAGGATAGAACTTAAGCTCTAGTGCAGAAGCATCCTCTTTTGTTAGAGTATCAATCAAATCTGCATACTCATTATCCTCTTCAATTACATAGTCAGTTCTATCAATAAGACCCTTTGCTAGTTTATAGTTCTTCGTCAACCTTCTGGCATTTCTGCGAACCATTTTAAGTCCTTGCCATTCCAACCAGTCTAAACACCAAGCTGCCCAGTCTTTATCCTTTTTTGATCTAGGTAAAAACTGAATAGGCTGATTGAGAGTACCCATTTTATTGTACTCTGTCTTAGCACCTGCCTTAGCTTGTAGGGCGTTATATATTTGCATCTTATCTTAAATTTCTAAATGGTTGTTTAGGAACTTTCATTCCATCAAAGCCAGAGCCATTTCCACCTATGTGACGGAACGGACTCCTAACTAATTTACTGAATTTATTGGAGTTATCCAACTTTTTTACATTAGAGGTTTCCTCGTATCTTTTCCTGTATCCCCTGTTTGCTTGCTGTACTTTGGCAAAAGCAACTAATGCAGCAAAGCTAACCAATCTATCCACGTTTACACCATCTCTATATGCCATCATTTCTTTTAATAGCATAGGATCTGGAATTCTTTCAATGCCATATGTTGTCTTAACTACAGTACCATCTGTTTTAACATCTGAATCAAGTTCTTCTTTTAAAAACTCAATAGCATAACTAAGCATATGGCTTTTAAATAAAGTACCAGTATTTCTCCACCCATAATCCTGGTAAACATTGGCATTAGCACCTATATCTTTTAGGAAAAGAATCTGTGATCTGGGTACTAAATACTTCTGCTTCTTCCTGTAAATCATGTAGTTAATAAACTGGGATATGTTATTTTCTACAATAGTCCATGCATTATACCACTCTATTATAAGTTCTAGCCTCTCGTGAGTTTTATTAATGTCATCAAATCTTCCACACCAGGCAGCTACAATCTTATCAGCCTCAATGAATGTTTGTATCTCTGAGCCATTATTTCTAGTTACCTCAACAGGTCTTTTATAGATATATATAGAACACAGTGATTCTGAAGTAGTTGTTTTACCTTCACCCACAGGGTCAACAGAAGCATAGTAAGTTCCAAACTCAGCATCCTTTTCTGGTCTTTCCCAAACCACAAGAACACCGGTTTTATCTTCTGTATTCTTCGTTATAGGAAATTCTCTGATAGGTAACTTATTAGTTACCTCTACTTCTATCTCACCTTTAGCATCTCTGTGTATATCTAGGAACTCATATGGATATTGTTTTTCCTCAATCCTTTGCATTTGAGCTGTAACCAAATGCCCTGGGAAAAGAGATACCGTCCTAAAGTCAAATGCCTCTTTTACATTTCTGGGGTGCTGAGATATACGGAGTTGATACTCTTGTGGATCTAGTTGTTTTTTCCAGGTAGCAAACTGCTCATCTAATGCTTCTAAAGCTTCTTTAACCTGGGAGTTTCCATATTTATCTACAAAGGGCGGCATAGACCACTGCTCAGGAATAAACAAACCTGTTGTACCAATTGTACCTTTATCATCTATGAGAGTAGAGGGAACCGCATATATATCATTAGCCTCAGGATGCATTATCAGTTTCTTCAGAGGCTCGCACTGACTAAGATCACCCACAGAACCTGCAGCAATAAAGGTACCTGTAGTAATCATACCTGATCTAAGTGCAGGTCTTAAGTACTCATAGGTCTGATTCATTCTAGGAGCAATCCCCGCTTCTTCATGAAAGAAGTACTTAGTAGGACCACCCACACCTGTAGTTGGGCTTTTCTCAAAAGACATTGCTTGTATTACACCTTTGAGACCTATCTCAGTCTTTCTTTTCTGTCCTCCTACAAAGTTTGCAATCTCAATCTTCTGCTGCCAAAACATTGTTTTGTTGGGGTTCATAGGTCTATACCAAGCAGTGTGTTTATTCAAGAATGATTCATATTCATTCAAAAACTTCCAACTACCTTTTTCATTGATATAATCCTTAAGACTAGCACCCATTTTTAGGGTTACCCCTTCCTCAAACCATATCTGGTTTATAAGTTTACCACAGTGGAAGTATGAGCTAGCAATCTGACGTTTCTTTAAAATAGCACAATGCTTATAGTCTAGCTCAGCAAGTATCTCATACAAAGCCATGTGATACTGAGCATCTCTTATATCAGCAAAGCCATACCTCTGTGTTTCTTTGTTAAAGATCGGCAGGAAGTTTAACCACATGTAATAATCCCGGGTGATGTACCAATTTTTGGTATCAGATTTATAGATTACACCCTTCTTACACTTTTCTTTTTCTGTGTCCCAGAAGTTTATAAAATCTTTAGTCCCAGCCGGTGCTGTGCAATAAATTCCATTTTTATTAAACAGTCGTGCCTGTTCATTAAACACTTGAGATGTTTCGTCAAATTCATATTGCCCAGGTTCTTTGAAGATTGATTTACAGAAATCATAAAAGTCTTTTCTACTTTCAAAGTCTGTGTAAGTCCATTCTCCATTGCTATAAGTGGGAATATTTTTGTATATCTCAGTATTCATTCAGTAGTTTAAGTATCTCGTTTAGAGCCTCATGTCTATGATTCTCTGTCAAGACAATTTTATTTACCCAACTTGATTTTTCAATCTTAGGTATATCATGGATAGCAGATTCACTTTTAATCTTAAGGTCAATCTGCTGCATGTCTCCTGTAAAAATCATAATAGAGTTTTTACCAAGTCTTCCCACACACATTTGGAGCTGGGCCTTGGTTAAGTTTTGAAACTCGTCTATGATACAGACAGCATTCTCAAATGTTCTACCTCTGAAGTGACTGAGAGATACAAGCTCAACATGTCCTTCTTCTTCCATCTTATTGAGAATATCAGGCTTATCATAAACCTTTCTCATATTAGACTTGATTGGGACTAGCCAGGGTTCCATCTTTTCTTTCTCTGAGCCGGGAAGAAACCCATTATCCTCAGTAGAAACAGTAGGTCTGGTAATAATGATCTTGTTAACTTGCCTTTTAAAGTACAGATCTAAAGCAATTTGTACTGCAACTAAAGTCTTACCACTACCCGCATACCCTATTAAGAAGTTGTATGGCTTACTGATAATCAGTTCTTTAGCTCTCTTTTGCTCCTCAGATAAAGTTATTGAAAACTTTATCTCCCCTTTTGGTGGGTTCTTTTCAATGTTTGTTTTGGCCATACTATAAAGATAAGTATTATCTTATATTCTCAAAAAACTTCTTCATTAAAAATCCTAGCAGGTAACTATAGGGTTCATCAGTGTCTGCATTGTGTGGCGTACCTATTCTATCAAAAGTAAACATTACAGCATGTGATAACTCATGAACTAATGTGGCCATATTGTTAACGTCATTCTCATCAAAATTATTTATCTTAATGCTAATTACTCCATTATCATGTTTTACTGTTCTCGCAAGATGGTTTTTTTCCATCCCTACAAAGTGCTCCATGTAATACTTTAACTCAGGATCTTCTGCAGAATATAAAACATGGGCCTCAATAAGAGATATAACAAGATCTTCGTTATCCTGATTTATACTGATTAGAAACTGGCAGTTATACAGTTCTACATCAATTACAAAAAACTTACCTTTATAATTGGTCGTAGGCAAGTCCTTGACCTCCTCTGACTTGACTTTTCTGCTCATCTTGGAGGTCTTTGAAAGCACCTTTGTAGCTTTCACGAATTTGCTGGTATTTTGCTGCTGCATTTACTAAAGAATTAATGTTTCCATCACGACCATGAGTTATCTCAGTTGTCTCCATATATCTGCCTAATCTATCTAGCATTTGCTTGATTCCCTTGTATGCCCTTGATGTAGGTGTTTCATACATATCGGAACAGAATTTAAGAGCATTTAAAATATCAGTGTTATCAGTTGAGAAATCAGCATCTATCTCCTGTAGTATGATTTCTTCTTTATCTAGTTCAGATACATTGAAAAAAGGATTTGTGTCTGGATTAGGGCAAGTCATGTAAAACAGATACTGGTAAATCTTGAGATAATCTTCTGGATGATTATCCATTATTTTCTTTAAGGTCACAAGAGTATAACAGTGTTCCGTAGGAATAACTACATTATTCTGTATATCAAATAGTTTTACAATCATGTTCTTTCCATGCTTATATTCTTACAAAATCTTACATCTTTATTATTCAAAGTCCAAATCTCACCATCATCCATCGCACAGGTGAACAATAAATCATGTTCTTGGCTATAATCTATAACAAGGAAAGCATAACCTTCCATATCATCTGATATCCGTTTAATGGGAATCATTGGGTCAAGTTGAAGCATCATTAAGGTAATTTATTACAGATATGACTTCTTTTTTTAAATAAGGTAACTCATATCTGTCAATCTTTTTAATAATAGGGTGTCCTTCTTGATCAAGTATGTGTACTTTATTGCCCATCTTATCTAATCCATCATCTTCAAATATTACATGATCCAGGCATAATTTTCCCGATTTTAGTTTTGGGTTATGCTTTAGAATTATGTACATGTAAAGACTAAGCTGCAAAGCATAATGATTATAGTTACAATCATCAAGATGAGATACTGGATGAAACATCTTTTTAGATATTCCTTCCCAGTTTTTGTACGATTCCTTTTTGATCTCTTTATTTGTCTTGTAGTCATAGACATCTACTCTACCGTTTACTACTTCTACTCTATCTGATTGCCCACAGACACCAGCTGATTTTAGATATACAAAATGCTCAGGATAAATACCATCCTGAAGCTTTTGATTAGGCGCTGTTTTTAGACCATCAATTTCTACAGACTTGACTATTTTTAGATCTAATCCATCTCTATTGATTGTCTCACAGTCAAGTATATCAGATTCTCTTTGATTGTGATACCATGTACCTAGAGTAATTGCTCTATCTGATTCATTCTTCCAAGCTTCTTTTATAGCCTCCGGAGTCATGCCATACCACTTACTCTTTTTATTTTTAGATGACTTTTCAGCTATTGTATCAGCATCAAAGTGTTCCTTAAAATTAGAGATTACACTTGTAACACTGGTCCATTGAATATTTTCAGATGGATCAATGCTTATGTATTTATGCTCTTGGGGTAGGAATTTAACCGGCATCTTCTTCAAGTTTTTTATTAAGTTCCTCCTCTTCCTCTTCAGTAAGTACAGCCTTCCATTTGCCTGCCTCACATTCCGAAGATAAAGACCTTTGTAAAAACTGGAGTGAACAACCACATAACCCACAACAGGGCTGAGTTCCGGGAGCAAAACACTTGTCACCGCTTCTGTCAATATTAGGGCAGTCTTGACATATTTTATCCCTTGTTGCTGCAATTTCTTCAACATGTTCATTCTTAAAGATAGAGTTCTTGATACCCTCAAGAATCTTTCCCTTTTTCTTCCAAACCTCTAGTAGTGTCGCCATATTTGTTAGATTTTATTTGGTACTTTCTTCCTTTTTCTACTTGCATTTCTTCTTTTAATTTCAGTAAAATGTCAAGCCTGGATCTCATGTTATCATACTTAGTGTACTTATTAAAATTTTCAGTACCTAGTTTAGTGATAGCATTATCGTATTTCGTAATTGTTTTATCTAAAGATTTATATTTTACTTGAAATACACCCAGGTTTTCAATGTTTATTCTAGGATGAGCAGCTGTTACTATTGTTTTTCTTACGTGCTGCCAGTAAAAATCTAGTATGTCATTTACCAGATTTTCCTCTAGATCTAGTTCATAGTGTAGATCCTTAAGTGCTGTTTTAGCTTTCTTTGGGTTCAACTCTTACAATTTTATAGTCCAGAAGAATATTACCATCCGTCTGCACTTTTATTTCTGGATTAATCTTAATCCTCTTCTTGCTCTTTCCTTGTTTAACTATAAGATTTCTTTTCTCAGCTTTAGCCAAAGCATTTCTTACAGATTGGCTGCTGCCAAAAATTTCTTTCTGGACAGCAGCCTCACAAAACTCTGTAAGTTCTCTCTCACCTGTTAATGCTAAAAAGGTTAAGCAATTGAGATCAAGACCAGAAACTGGGATTTCTCCCAGCTGGCAATGAACAGCTATCTGGAATTTAGTTATTCCCCAGATGTCCATTCTTATCCTTTTCTGTACTTGATTAACTATTGCCATTGTTGGTTTAGCTTAGCATTAATTAGTTTTGAGAGCCCTCTTTTTACGAGGAGTTAGTTCTTCAGTTTCCTCTTCTTCTGAAGGAGGTGATTGAATTTGAGCTTGACGAATCATTGCTACCATTCTGCGGAGTCTTTCATCCTCAATGTCTGCAGACAGTTTTTCAAACTCATGCTGGACTTTCATGAACTCTATCTGTTCTTTATAGAACTCCAGCATTTCTTGTTTTCTAGTAGCAATTTCCTCAGGAGTGAGTTGTACACCTTGATCAAGCGTTTCTTCTGTGAATACATTTTCCATTTTGTTATGTTTAATTATGAAACAAATATACTGCATAAGTTTAAACTTGCAAAATTTAACTTACGGAAAAGAGAAAGCCTGGACTTTTCCAGGCTCAGCTCTTATAACAACATAACAAAACACAACACAGAGTACAACAACTCAATCTTTTTTGGCCTTAAGATATCCTGTAAGTTCAGCCAATGCTGTATTCATTGCAGTGATATGGGCCGATATAGCATCTATTTTTACATCTAGTTTCTCACTAGCACTTTTCTGTTCTTCCCTAATTTCACCCATCCGGACATATATACTCTGTTCTTTCTTACTAAAGTCATCTTTAGTTTCTTTTATTGACTGGTTAAGGTTAACCATGTCTCTAGAGTGATTTTCTTGCATATTAGTAAAATTGGTACTAAGCTTATCAACTGACCTTTTTAAAGTATAGTATAGGCCAGACAATGAGGCAACTCCAACAACTATAGTAATCACATCCCTTGTCTCAAAGAGTACAGTACTTGGTTCCATAAATAACAAACATATATATAGTATAATATACTACAATATCATAGTGCGGCAAAATAAAATGTGGTAAAAACTAGCCCTACAACACTTGTTGTAAGCACCACATTTTTTACTTTAAGGATCCTAATATCTTTCTTAAGTCTGTCAAGGTTTTGCTTTCTTTCCATCTCTATGTCAGCCTGTATTGCCTTTTTATTATCATAGATATTTCTTAGTGTGCTAAGACTAGATGACTGGATTCCGGTTATCTCACCATAAACTTTTACCTTCTCTCTTTCATAGAGATACAAACTATCTAATGCAATGGCAGTTCTGTACCAATACATCATAGTAGTAAAGTTTAGGTTAATCAGTTGTACTTGGGAACTTGATAGTTCTGGTGTAAAATCCGGATTTGAGTAAGCTGTCCGAGAGCCTGAAGGTTTCTGACAATCTGCGGTTATTACTCTTAGCATCAGAGCTAAGAATATTGTAAACTTCATTGCGGTGGTATTCATTGACTATAGTTTGTTTGTTTAACAATGTATCTGAAAGAATATTAAGTGAGTCTATTTTAATATATAACCCATCTATTTTACCTGAGTTGAGCTCAATTTGATGAAATAAGCTATCATTCATCTGCTCAAGTCTATCTCTTGCTGGATCTACTTCTGGTTTACTACTAATTCTATAGAGCCACAGTAATCCAATTAATAGGGCAATTATTCCAAATACCCATAGCATTCTAGTTTTTCTTCCTCTGTTTACCATCTTGTTATGTGTAAATTTTTATTTAAAGGTCTAATTTTTACGTATACACCATCTCCTGATCTAGAGTCTCTAGAACCGCTGTCATTAGTGTTTCCTTCTATAGTTCTTACAGAATACTTACCTATTGCATCTACAATTCCTGTATGGCCTATAGCTTTATACCTTCCGCTATTCTTAAACTTATTGTAGGAAAGTGTCATTACCAAAACATCATTAGATTTGAAACTCTGGTAAAATCTACCATCCGTAAAAATGACATCTTTTCTATTGTATGCAGTAGGTGACCATCCTGTAATAGTACTAGGGACATCACATTCATCAAGTACAGCTCTTACAAAAAAAGCGCACCAGGCATAGCCGGGTTTCCACCCAACATCTGCCATCATTTTCTTTAGTCCCTTGTCAGTGAATCCTCTATTATTTCCACCCTTTTCTCTTACTCCGACATAAGAGTTGGCGGTAACTCTGATACAGTAACCGTCATTAGCAACCACACTATAAAGAGGAATAACACTAAGAATAAGAAGTAAACAAATAGATATAACTTTATTCTTTGCCATACACTTAGTTCATTTTTAATATGTTCTTTAATTTCAGTAGAGTAGAAGTATCTCTGCAGACTTCTGAAGTTAAAGTTGATTCCTAAGAATACAACAAAGTTTGCAAAGATCAGGATTAGAGCAGCCATGAATACTATCTGGATATACTCTGTAGAAATTAGAGCATCTCCAAAATATTCATAGCCATATCTTCCTGCCATAAAAAATCCTAGGAATGCAAGTGGAATGCTCCACACTCCATCATACATCTGTAAGTATCTAGTTATTTTTTTTATCATAAATATGTTGGTATTGGTAATCCTGGATCTATTTTGGCCTCAGCAATGTTGTCACCAGATACATCATCAACAGTTTCATCATTAACAGTTAATATTTCTATTCGGTATAGTACAGTGTCCCATTCAGCCTGAGGAGGAACATCTTCCCACAAAGTTTCAAAAATCAAATATTCTTCTGAAAGAATAGGCTTAACTATTTCATATTCAAATGTAGCTCTTCCTATAAATCCTTTTCTATATCTAAAGTTATTTATAGTATCCGCACCAACATTTTGGAACTGATAGCTGATCACCGGATAACCTGTTTCAGGGTTAATGAAAATACTGGCAATGTCAACTGCTAGATTCAGTCCTGCTGGAGGTGATGGGGGACGTAAAACAAGAACACTTTGATATGCCGTATTATCTAAAGTATAGGTTTCTCCAGGAATACTAGTTGCATTTAAACCAAAGTAGTAATTACCTGTGACCAAGAATGGAACAGTAAAGGTATAAGTACTTTGATATCTAAAGCTATCTGCAGGTATTGTAACAGTAAATGTATCTAGTACAAAAATTGAAGCATCAAAGAGAGGACTAGTAGAATAAAATATAGTAACATCTACTGTAGTAGGTACCGCTAGGGCTACATTAGTAAACAGGGAATAAGTAAGTGTATAATCAGTTCCTGTAGTTGCACGACTTGGACCAGTTAAAACTACTCTAAGATTAGGGGTAACACCTGGTCCAGGATCAATCTCACCGGATGTAGCATAAACTACCGCAGCATATGCATCTACCATACCCCAACCTGTTTCTAAAGCTTTACCAGGCTCACCAGGAATTGCATCATAGTTATAAGGACCTATCTTATTACATGTCAACTGGATAGCTTCTTTAATACCATTACCCGATAAACTAGGATTAGCTGCAGCAACCAAAGCTACTACACCAGCTGCAATTGGACAAGCTGATGATGTACCACCAAATAAAGTTGTGTTATATGTGGTATAACCTGTTGGTCCATGTATATCTGTTCCAGGAGTTTGTTGTCCAGGTGCTGCGGCAAATAGTTTAAATCCCCAGTCTGGCCAGTTAGCTCTTATATAATTACCACCATTGAATGCAACAGCGGTAATTGACATAACACCATCATATGAAGCAGGCAATTGATTTCTATTAGGTGGTGCTGCACATCCACCATTACATGGACCATTACCAGCAGAAGCTAATACGAGTGTGCCTAATCCTAATGTATTGGTGGCTTTATTTCCACCTCTACCATATAGTAAGGCATCTGTAATAATATCTTGCCAAGCTTGGCTATAACCACCCCCGCCAAATGAACATGAAATAGCAACACACTCAGGTTGATCAATAGCATGTTGAACACCATCTATAAATCTACTTGCTGGCTGAGAGGTATACCCAGGAACACTACTAAAAATATAGACAAAGCTTACCTGCGTATAATATGGTGATACACCCGTTGTATCTAGTCCATTATCTAATGCTACAATTTGCCCAGTACAGGGTGTACCATGTCTATCTATAGTGGGATCAATTGAAAGAACATTTGATCCACCTGTTACAAGATTAATATTATCTATAGTTTGTCCGGCAAGATCTGGATGATCTGTATCACAGCCCCAGTCCATAACACAAATAATATTTTTTTGTGTTGGGGGAGACTCCGCGATTAGATCCCAAGCTTCTTGAACTCTTAATGCAGGTAATTGCCACTGTTCACTATATGAATAATCTATAATAAGCGGCTCAACTTTTATAAGATGATCTTGTTGGACAGAATGAAAAATACCTGATCCTACAGCTTTGTTATGAAAATCATTAAAATCTACATGCTTAGGAAGATCAACAATTAAAACACCTGTTTTATCATGTTGCTTAACTACTTTTATGTTTTCTCTTGCACAGTAGTTTAAAGCTTCTGACATATCAGAAGCTCTCATAATTGCTTTATTTATAGGAACACCCTTGTCAATATCCCACATTGGATATGAATGGGATACCTTAGTTTTATTAGGGGGTACATCCTTTCTGTCTTTAAATACAATAACATTCTCCTCCTCATAGTAGGCTTTTACATTCTTCTTTAGCTTATTTTTATTAAAGCTCTTAAGATCTGTAAACTTTACTGCATTATAGGTATAGCTCATTTTTGAACAAGTATAGTTGCCACATTATTTACTGGATTAGCATCAGGTGCACCATTTACTGCAACAATCTCAATTTTAAAGGTATTGGGTAGAGTCCCCCAATTTGATGCGTACATGACATTACCATTAGTTACAGATTTACCTGGTTGAATAGTTTCTGCACGAGTTTGTGTTGATTGTGGCATACCCTCAAAACCCATTGTAAACTTACGTGATGTACAAACACTAGTACCTTTATTAGTAGTAGTGTGCCAAATACGTACTCTACTAGTATCTAACCACTCATAACGCAAGATCTTAGTTTCTAGATCAATGCTCATGTTAGGTGGTGGTGGAGACGTTACATTGATTGATGTGTAAGCCACATTATCATTTTCATTAGACTCATTAATGGTATTTGCAGGGTCAATTGTCATAACAAATTGACATGCACCACTAATATTATTAGGAACTGTATATGGGATGCTTGATGTAGCATTTGTTTGACCCTTAACAATAGTCATATTACCTGAGTAAAAGTTCATTAATGAACCATCTGATCTCTTAAATGCAATGCTTACAGGAATTACAGTATCAAGCAATTGTGCTTTATCAATGGTTACAGTGTAACTGACATTTACAATAGCACCTGCTTCAACAGTTGTCTGTGAGCTAATTACCCCAAATGCATTCCAAAGAACAGGAGGTGCAGGAGGTTCAGGTGTTACACCACCAGCATTAGTTACTGCAGCAAACAAATCAATAGCACCCCAGCCTAGCTCAGCACTTCTACCTGTTGCATCATACACATAACCACCAACTTTATTACAAGAATTTTTAAGAATATCTCTTACTTGTGGCTCAGTGAGTTCAGGGTTTTTTACTAGTACAAGACCAGCTACAGCTGCCATTGCTGGACATGCTGCTGATGTACCGCCAAATCCCATGTAACTTTCTGCTTTATAACCAGCGGTACCAGTTCTATCTACTGTCCATACTCCAACACCAGGTGCTGCAGCAAACAGTTTAGAACCATAGTTACTAAATCCAGCACGTTGATTATTTGATGCAATAGCACCAACAGCCATTACTGATGGATAAGCAGCTGGAAGTTGTGAAAATTCAGGAAGATAGCTATTACCAGAACTAGCAAAGATTGGAATACCCTTGCCACCTCTTGCCATAGTTCTAATTTGATTCAAACCATTAGGGAAAGCAGCATATCCACTTCCTCCACCCCATGACATTGAAACAGCCACGCAATCTGGGTTAGCAAGAATCTTGTTTACAGCTCTCATTAGAATAGTGTCAGATGTTGAAAAACTACCACCTGAATTACTATTCATACCAATGTGTAGAAACTGTACTTTAAGCTGATTGTTGCCAATTGATTTACAGCCAATATTATTACCAGTATTTGCTGCAACTACACCTGAGCAAGGGGTGCCATGTTTTTCAAAATCACTAATTGGGGTTACATCTGGAGTATCAAAGACACAGTTCCATGATGTAGAACTGATTCTACCCTGTAAATCTTCGTGTGTAGTTTCACAACCAATATCAAGTACAGCAACTTCTTTTACAACTCCTGCTGGCAAGATTGCCCATGCTTCAGCAGCTCTCATATTACCAAGATGCCAATGTGCAGCATACACATCTTCTGCATCCATATTCATTGGTACAATGTTATCAGGTTCTACACTGATAAACTTACCAGTAGACATTATACTTCCATAAAAAGAATCAAACTCCACAAAGTCAGGAATCTCCACAAAAAAGGTTTTAGTAATCTCAAAAGATTCTTTAACTACAATTTTTGCTGAGTTTAAATAGTCAAGACCTTCTTTATAATCTTTAGCAATAAGAATTGCCTGACCTGTTGGTACACTATCTAAAGATGCATCTACAGTGTTTGCCTGAGATACTTTAGCACTATCAGGAACAACTTCAGTATCATCTTTAAATACTATGATTCCAAAAGGCTCATAGACAGCTACAACATTAGACTTGCTTTTGTTTTTCTCAAAGGATTTCTTGTCCTTAAACTTTACAGAGTTGATTTTGCTCATGGTTTTTGTTTTGTGACACAAGTAAGTCCTAGAAATTATCTAGGACCTACCGTGTCAAATTATAGTATAAAAGTACTAATTTTTACTGAATTACAACAATAGTAGAATTATTATTTGTACTGTTGTTATCGGGGCTTCCATTTACAGTATTAATTTGATGGAAGTATGTAGCTGGATACTGAGGAGGTGTAGTAGAACCAGTAAAAGAAAACTCAGTAGTTCTACTTTGTCCTGGAAGAAGCGGTGCATTACTAGGTAGAGTACCTGGATAAGTTTGAGTATTAGTTTGAGTTGATCCACCTACCCAACCATAGGTTCTATTAAATGAAGTAATAGCAACGGTTCCTGTATTTGTATACTTGATTCTAAAACTTCTGTTTGTTTGACCCAAATTGTTAGTAACCAATCTATGACTAAGAACTTGTACAGAAAGATCAGCTCCAGGGGTAGGGCAACCATTAGTAACAGTTGTAGCTACAGAGTCTTCTATATTAATACCATTATTTACTGCCGTATTTGAAGATGTTGCGTTTACTACTTGTCCGCTTTCATTAATAAGAGTAAGTGCCAGAATAAAGTAATCTGTAATAGTAATTATTGCTGGATTATTAGGAATTGTAACAACTATGCTATAAGTTCCTGCTTCAGACAATGAAAGGAATCCATTAGCAAATGATATTGATGCGGGATTTGCAAATGACGCTTCTGACGCATAAACATTATACACAAAACCTACTGCACCATTATAAAAGTCATCTTGAGCAGAAAGTGTAAATGCTATTGTAGTAGTGCCGCAAGTAGTAGTAGTAATAGAGGATGGTGTAATGTTAAGTGTAAGAACTGGATCAGTTGGTGAGCCCATTTGATTTACAACTTCTGTTATAGCATCACACATTCTTATAACACCATGACCTAGCTCTGGTGATTTACCAGTAACTGGATCATAAGTATATCCACCTGTTTCTCCAGCAGTATCTCCAATAATAGCTTCTATTTGGTCTGCAGTAAGATTTGGATTTACGGCTACCATACATGCAGCAATAGAGGAAACTATTCCAGCGGCAGCAGATGTTCCACCAAAATTAGCGTAAGTAGCTAAATTTGTATTATTTGCATCTACATTAGTTGATGTAGATGGATTTGAAGTTACATATCCAACAGTACCCGCTCTATCTGTTGTACGAATTGCCACACCTGGGGCTGCGACAAACAACTTTGTACCAAAATCACTCCATGTCATTTTTGCATTTGTTTGTCCAGAAGCTCCAACTGCATTAGCAAAATCATATGCTGCTGGATATTTAATCTGATTTACTACTGCAGGACAGCCCCCATTACAAGGACCATTGCCAGAAGAAGCAAATACAGGAATACCTTTACCGCCTCTACCCTGCAGTCTAGCATATTGAATAGCATCGGCAAAAGAAACATTAAAAACAGTACTGCCAAAAGACATATTGATAGCTGCGCAACGAGGATTTTGAACAGCTCTATTTATTGCTTGTATAAATACACTATATCCACCATAAACTGGAGTAGGAGTAGCTGTACCAGATGTTGCAGCATAAAGTACTTTTAAAACCTGTACTCTAATATAATTCTGACTTACAGATAAGCCGTAGTTGTTGTTTAAATTATTTGCTGCAATAACCCCAGCCATAGCAGTTCCGTGATTTTCACTGGGAGCAACAGGATCAATGTTATTATTATCATAAAGAACATTCCAGTTATAATCTTCTTCGTATCTGTAAGTCTCGGTATCTAGGACGCAGCCACTCAACATACCATTGAGATCAGGATGAAATCTTTCAACACCCTGGTCAAGAAGTGCTACTTCAGGTTTAGTACAGCAAGTTGTAGGATTTACTGAAAGTGGAGCTGGTCCACAAGGTAGTTCTTCAGCATTATTTGCTCCACTCTCAGCCATTTTATCCCATGCACATGCAGCTTGGATATTATCAAGGTGCCAGTGTGAAGTATAAGGAATAGCATAATGTAAGTCTACTTTTACTACTTCGTCTTGCTCTACGTAGTTAAGACTTACAGTAGAAGACATGATTTTATTTTCAAAGTCTGTATAACCACCATTTGGAATTTCTACAATGATCATTGACATATTGTAAAGTTCCTCAACAGTAGTAATATTATTTACTTTAAGATATGTTACAGCCTCATCCCAATGAATTTTTTCAACAGTGGAGACACTTAGAATAGCTCTATTTGCAGGAATAGCAGCTATATCTGCAAATGTATAGATATTTTTAATCTCAGCTGATGTTCCAGGAGTTTTATTAGCTGAGTCAATCACGATCATATTAAAAGGATCATGCGCTTGAATAACATTTGCAGCAAGTCTATACTTATTAAAACTTGATGCATTACTGTAGTAAATTGCTTTAAACATTTTTTTTATTTATGTGGATATGTTATAATATACAGCATACATTTTATGTAACCTAGCCTCTATTAATTTTTAATCTAATGTTTTTGTTAGTGATAAAGTTACAAATCAGGTTCGTTATTTAATGGTTCTGTTGGGTCCAAATCAGGAATAGGTTCTATAATACTATCTGGATCCGGCACTAAATTACTGCAGACACCACATATGTAGGTTTGAAATAAACTTGGGATTACCACCTCTACATCTATATACCCTAACTCCGTAGAGCATACACTACAAGTCATTATTATTCTTTCCATTATGATGAGTATGTACAAGTTGTACCTGCAGTTCCTGCAGTTCCTGCTGTCCCTATTGGAGTAGCCGCTGCAGAAGCCGCTGTTGCAGTTGAATCAGTTACTGTAATACTATTAGTAGATAAATTTACAACAGTAATTTTACCCCCATATCCTCCAGAACCCCCTGTTCCTCCAAAGTTTCCTGCTCCTCTTCCAGATCCACCATTTCCTCCTGTCCCTCCGTTGGCTGATACAAAGATTACTCCTGTAGTTCCCGAAATACTACCTACTACTAAATAAACAAAACCACCACCCCCGCCTCCAGCTCCACCACCACCAGCTGCGTTAAAAGTAGCTTGTGAACCACCTGTTCCACCTGTTCCTCCAGTTGCTGAAATAGCTTGGGCATTAGTAGTAGGGCCTATGATTATGTTTCTAGCAAAGATACTAGCAGTACCGCCACCTCCACCTCCTGCGCCTCCCCCCATTCCAGCAATAGATCCAGCAGCATTAGATGCTCCTCCGCCTCCCCCTGCCCCATGACCAGCCCCATAGTAAATATAGGTAGTTGGTGTATATGAAACAATTCCTGTGTTACTTGTATCTTGTCTTACTTTATTAAACAAAGTAACATTTCCCGCAGGATTTGTAATAAACGTCTGTGGAGTATATGTAGTATAACCCGCTATAGTTATTCCAGTTCCCTGGCCAGTTATTCCTAATCCTCCAGTTGCACCAGATGCTGAGTTACCTCCTGCTCCAGATGCACCTCCATTTCCTCCAATAATTCCTTCAGTAGCACCTAAAATAGTTACAGCAGCTGCGTTAGCTCCATTACCACCAGCACTTCCTCCATTTGCACCAAATCCCCCTTTTTGTTTTCCTGCTCCTACACCTCCTATAGCCCAACCATAAACAGTTGATCCAAATCCACCTCTACCTACTGTTCCTGCCGCATTAAGTGCGCCTGATACACTAGATACGTTATTCCCTCCAGCGTAACCATTGTTGTGTATTCCCGAGGCACCTGCATTAGTAAGATCCAGGTTTCCTTTTACAAATATTCTATATCCGGCTAAGTATAAAGATCCTCCCGCAGCAATAGTTAAGTCATTGTAAAACATATCACTAGTAAGAGTCACTGCCCCACTAATAGTTACATTACCATCTGTACCTGCCCCAAAGTATCCAATAAAA
>Ga0181364_1000004_pt1 | contig 42493 bp, 46 predicted proteins | sample Fa13NDMM110SN_FD_130108 | JGI IMG/M metagenome (GOLD analysis project Ga0181364, IMG submission 130108) | Freshwater viral communities from Lake Michigan, USA - Fa13.ND.MM110.S.N | ecosystem: Environmental > Aquatic > Freshwater > Lake | place: USA: Michigan | collected 2013-09-24
AATGCATGGAATTTATCTACAATTAAAGTAGCGTGATCGAAATGCACAATACAAGCAATATATTCATCTCGCCCAACACCACCACGAGCAGGGTCAAGTGCTAATACATATTTCCCCATAAATTCTCTTGATGGTAATAAGATATTTCTATCTTTATTAATTGCAGCATCTATAACTTCAGTTGCTAATAGTGAAGACTTATTGCCTCTAAATCTTGCGCCATATTCTGTCCAGAATTTATCTTCATCTCGCTTCTGTTCCGCTTCAAGGAAAGGGCAACCCCACGGAAGATTAGGATTTATTTCCCATGTTGGAATGTTTTTTGCTTGCATGAATGGAAAATCACCACTTTCTGCTTCTTTAAAATGCTCGTAAAATAATCCATCAGTAAGCCAAGGGGACGATAATTCTAGGATGCGACCATGGCTACCAAATTGAGCAATGGAAGGCGAAAGAGCTTGGTATATAGCTTTTGCGCCTCTATTGGCATCTCCTTCAAGCTGAAAAGCAAGCTCATCAAATATACACATTACTACAGCTTTACCACGAGAAGCACGAGCAGAAGCAGGAATCGCTTGGAATACACAGCCATTGCTAATTTCAATTTCCGTTGCAGTTTCCCTAGTGATTTCACCACCAAGAGGACTGTCTAAGATTAATTGACGGATATTATTTAAAGAGATCTTTGATTGTTGTTGATCATTTGCAATGGTAACAATATACCACTTTTCATTTTTCCGTACTTTATTTTTGTAATAGCTTTCTAGTACAAAGCAAGCATATGCTGCTGCAATAGAAGCCATAAGTGTTTTTCCTGCTCTTCGGCCAAGCGCCCATACTGCATGAGTTTTGCCGCCACCAAAATATTCATTTAATATTTGTTGTTGTTTTGGCCACAGTTCTGTTTTCAGTACGTGCTTAGAAAATTCAGCACAGGTTAATCTTGCCATGTAAGAGTATCAAGAGGAGACAATTGTTCTTTAGGTACAAAATAAGCAGGTCGCCCGCGAGCAGGATCAGCCCAATATTCATCTTTCATTGCGTCTTTGCCATAGCACCACCCATGAATGAAAGTGGTTTTATCTTCAATGGTGACTAAAACAAATTTTTTCCGAGGATCTTCGTTTTTCTGGACAATTAAATCATATTTATGTTTAGAACGTGTTTTCACATCGATACCAGGAAGATCATCACTGCCACGTTTCGCTTCAGTTTCTTTGTATAGATGCTGCTTAATGCCAAGATGAGAGGCTACTGCCATTTCACCTGCAGCACCTAACAAATGAATGTCCAGCGCTTTGCTGCCTTTCCATGCTCCACCATTACGCCCACGAAGTCCTTGGGTTTCATTGGTGCCTTGTCGCCTTGTACCCTCTGCCATTGCAAGTGTTTTCTCGTCTTCTGAAAATACAAACTGAATGGGAGTGGGCATAAAGAAGAACAAATCAATATTATCTTAGCCACTGTTAAGATAAAGGGAACACACTAAAGCCGTAAATGTCAAACGAAACTGTTGATTTAGGACACAATGGCGACAATTCCTTTAGGGCCGACGGTTTGGTAAATGCTTTGACAGGCATGGGTACGAGAAGAGATAAAAGCCAGTACACCAGTTCCACCCCCATCGTCTTTCTTAGCCAAGAAGAATTAGAAAATCTTTACAGCGAATGGATTCCTAAACGTATTGTCGATATTGTGGCAGAACAATCCACCCGCAAGGGATTCAAGGTGTTGTTTGGTGGTGAAGGTGCAGCAGCAAAAGAAGTGGCTGGTATTGAACAAATGATAGAAGATTTATATATCCTTGAAAATCTGGGCTTAGCCTCCAAGAATGCAAGGCTATTTGGTGGCTCAGTAATTTTGCTTTATATCGATGATGGTAGATCAGCGGATCAACCAGTTGATTATCGTAATATTCGTGCTGTAGAAGGCATGGAAGTATTAGATCGCTGGCAGATTGCACCAGTAATTAATGAAGATAGTCTATATGATTATTCAAAAGCAACTTATTATCAAATTATTTCTGGTGATCTTATTAGACAACCACAATTAGTAAAAATTCATAAAGATAGAGTGTTGCGTTTTGATGGTGAATGGTTACCATATCGCATTAGACAAAGAAACTATGGATGGGGAATGAGTACGCTGCAAAGTGTATATGATAGCTTTCGTTTTTATTCCACTGGTATTAGCTCTGCCGCAACATTACTGACAGAATTTGATATTTTTGTACACAAACTACGTGGCCTTTCTTCTATGTTGGCTGCCGGTAAAGAAAACGATGTAAGAGATCGCTTAGTGTTAAATGATATGAGCAAAAGCATTTATCGTGGCTATGCAATTGATGCAGAAAAAGAAGAGCTTGAATTTATTAGCAGAAATTTTGGTGGTGTTGGTGAAATATTAGAAAAGCTTCGCATTGATATTATTGGAGCCTCACAAATACCACATACAATTTTGTTTGGTGAAAGTCCTGGTGGTCTTGGTTCTACTGGTCGCAGTGAAGAACGTGACTTCGCTAAACATCTTGGTGATTACCAATCCACGCATTACAAAAGATCATTACAACATCTAATAAAGATTTTAATGCTGAGTAAAGAAGGCCCAACGAATGGCAGATTGCCTGAATCATGGCGGATTAAATTTAATGATCTATTTGAACTAAATGAACGCGAAAAAGCTGATGTTAGAGCGCGTGTAGCTGCTGTTGATGGTCGCTATATACAACTAGGAGTGCTTCATCCAAAGGAGGTGGCAGACGCTCGTTATGGCGGCTCTGAATGGTCAATGGAACTCACTCTCGACCCATCGCTTCCTCGTGAGCTTCCGGCTCAGCCGGGAAGTGGTGCAGGTCCACAAGAAAGTGGCAAGCCTGCAATTCCAGTTGGTGGCCGTGATCCATTAGATGAAGAGAATGGTACCTTACCGATGGATGGCAGTCGTGAAGTGGAAGATGCTGCTGGCTTATTTCTTCCTGGTGACTTGGAAGAAGTGCGTGGTGATGTGAAATTTACTGATGAAGCTCTTCATAGCCGTGCTGTAGCAGCAGCAAAAGCAAAATTTAAAGTATGGCCATCAGCTTATGCCAGTGGTTATGTAGTGCAACAGTACAAGCGGATGTACAAGGAGAAGCATGGCTCCACTAGCGGTGCATTTAAAGGTGACGATGGTGAAATCAATGAAGATGATCTGGGTAAATGGTTTAAAGAAGGTTGGGTAAGGATTGGTGCTAATGGTGAAATAATGGGACCATGCGGCGGGCGCGGAGAGAAGGAAGGTAAGCCAAAATGCCTCCCTGAAGCAAAAGCACAAGCTTTATCAAAAGAAGAGCGTCAAACAATTGTTGCCCGCAAGCGCAAAGCTGACCCTGACCCTGAGCGCAAAGGACCAGCAAAAATGGTTAGCAGCAAAGTAGACGCCAAAGATCCAGCAGCACATTCATATGCCACTAAAGAAGAAGCTTTAGCAACAGCAAAGAAAATTGGTTGCAATGGCTTCCATCAAGAAGAAGGTGAAGATGGTCCAATATTCATGCCGTGTTCTACGCATTCGATATTCCTTGAAAAGCATGAAGAATTTCTAGCAACTAAAGAAGATGCCATCACTCCAGTGAAAGCTGAAGGGGTGATGTTGGCTGATATTGATGAGGCTGCATTTATTTCAGATGAAGATATTGAAAAGGCAATGCAGCAATGGAAGGAAGAAGCACCAGCTAAATTTAAAGAATTGCTGGAAGCTGATAATGTTGAATGATTTAGCTGCTTTCAGTAATGCCATAATGTCCACCAGGATGGACGCTGAGTGGTCTTATGACCGCAAAGTTGGACGTTATCGAAACGAAAAGGGGCAATTCTTAAGCAAAAAAGCAGTTGGTGCTATTGTCGATGGTCGCATCAGCAAGCTTGAGCAACAGCTAAAAAGCTTTACAGAGAAGCTTGTCAATGGTTCTATAACCTTGGATCAATGGCAAGGTAGTGTGCGTGAAGCAATTAAAATCGCTCATATACAAGTTGCCACGATTGGCTATGGCGGTAAAGCTGAAATGGGACGTAGCGAATATGGCCGTATTGGTCAACGTCTACGTTCTGAATACACCTACCTGCAAGGGTTTGTTCGTGATTTAATTGATGGTCGTATTTCAGCACCAATGGCAATGGCGCGTATTGGCCTGTACGCACAAAGCGTTCGTGGCTCGTATTGGCAAGGCACTGAGATGAAGGAGCAGCAACGAGGCTTTTCGATGATGAGGCGAGTATTAGATAATCAAGCAGTACATTGTCAGGACTGCATTGGTTATGCGGCTCGCGGGATTGTTTCTATTGGTAGCTTGCCTATGCCTGGTGTGCGTTGCGAATGTGGTGCCAGATGCAAATGCAGCGTTGTTTATTATCGCGGCCAGGCGCAAGTCGTCCCTGTTTGATTTTGCCATTATCATCAAGCAAGATTGGTTTTTTTTGTGGCAAAAATCCTTTATTGCGGCGACGCTAGCGTTCAAACTGGGTTTGGACGAGTGGCTGAAAATCTATTGCCTGAGCTAGCTAAAAAGCATGAAATTCATGTGATGGCCACTAATTGGTTTGGCGATCCAAGCCCAATGCAAGAATATTGCAAAATGTATCCAGCAATGGTTGGAGGCACTGATCCATTTGGTAGCCATCGTCTTCCTGAATTAATCGCAACTGTTCAGCCTGATTTTATTTTTGCTGTTAATGATATTTGGGTGCTAAATACTTTATGGGCTAAAGCCGCTCCTTATAAGGAGCAATTTAATTTCAAATGGTATGGTTATTTTCCTGTTGACAGTTATGGCTTTTATCCTGAAGTATTTAATAAATGCAATGAATGGGATGGCATGGGAACTTATACTCAATTTGGCTTAGAAGAAATTCGCAAAGCTGGATGTGAGTTGCCTTGTGATGTTATTTCCCATGGTATAAATCATACCAATTTCTTCCCATTGGATAAATCGGAATGCAGGAAAGCGCTAGGGATAGAAGATGATCTATTTGTTGTATTTAATGGTAACAGAAATCAACCACGAAAACGCATCGATCTTACTATTAAAGCTTTTATTGAATTTGCTTTAGATAAACCTGACGCTCGATTATGGCTAAATATGGGAACTAAAGACCAAGGGTGGGATTTAATTCCTTTATTTAAGCGTGTTGCTCGTGATTATGGTTACGATCCTGCTGGTAAACTTATTCTTACCAGCAAAGATTTTGATACGCTTCGTTGTCTGCCTATTGATAAATTAAACGAAGTAATGAATGCTTGCGATGTAGGCATCAACACCTGTTCAGGCGAAGGGTGGGGTCTCGTTAATTTTGAACATGCTGCAACTGGAATAGCTCAAATTGTTCCTGATCATACGAGCTCAAAAGAAATCTTTGATGGTTTACCTCGTGCTCGCGTTGAAAGCTGGGAAACTGATAAAAATTATGGCTTAGAACGTGGTCAAATATCTTCTAGCCATTTAGCGGAATTGCTTTCTTTTTATTATCACAATCGCAATGATCTTGCAGAAGCAGGAAAATGGTGTCGTGATAAATTGCTGGATAATAAATATGAATGGACAACTATTGTTGGCCAACTTAATGAAATTATTGAACGAATGTTAAAGAAACCAGTTGAAGCTGGAGAAGGCTTTGGAAAAAAGCAATAGGGGATAGCGTTAATGCGTTATTCCCTAAAACTTCTTCCACCATTGCGGACTTTTCTAAAGGACCAGCTTATTGTATCAGCATAGAAGGCGATGAACGCAGGCAACTGTTTAAACAACGTTTAGATGAACTTAATCAAACTTTTGAGTGGTGGCCTGCGATAGACGGAAGGAAAATTAATAGAGCCGCAATGGAAGCAATGACGGAACGCAGAATTGTATGGGATAAGTTTGGAGGTACTGATGCATTAAGACGTACTGGTGAGTTAGCACTTACGCTTTCCTCCATTGAATTATGGAAACATGCTTTAGCTAAAGGATTAAAGCAAATAGCAATTACTGAAGATGACACAACATTACGAAGTGCAATTATTATGCCAGTGCCAGATGATGCTGACTTAGTATTTTTTAATAACAGAAGCTTCCGCAATCACATTGGACTTACTTGGGGAGGAGTATGTGGCACCGATGGTTACGTGGTAACTCAAAAAGGCATGGAAAAACTTTTAGATATTTTTGAAACTATTTTCATGCCACTTGATTTGCAAATGTTAGTTCAAATGGAAAGTATGCATCAATGCCAGCATCATCTCATTGAATGGTGTCAAACTGATAAACCAATGCTTCGTAGTTATACAGCACCACCTTTAACTTTCCATGGTAATTTTTCTTCACGTATTCGCTGATGCTTTTTCATTCTTTTTATTGCGACAATATTGACCCACGTATTGTTGCGCTTCATAAAGAAGCTTGCGATATTATTGGATTAAATGTTCAATATCATTTGGAATCCATTGCAGGATTGAAAGCCGAAGGAATTAGCCCTCATCATGCTCATGGGCGATGGATGGAAAGATTATTTGATAATCAAAAAGAAGAATTGATTGGGTTTATTGATATTGATTGTATTGCGCTTTGCTTGTCTGTTGTTGAGTCAATGAAAGCAGAAGTTGAACAAAATAAAACAATGATAGGAGTGGCTCAATGCGCAAATCATTTACCATCACATCATATTCCTTACGCAGCCCCTGCCTTCATGGTAGCCAAGCGTTCATTATGGAATGAAATTGGTAGGCCAAGGTTAGTAGCCAATGGAGAAGCGGATACTGCTCAAGCGCTTACAATAACGTGTTTAGCAAAAAATATGAATGTTGGTTTATTGCTTCCTGAAAGCCATGAGCTAAAAGCACCTTCTTGGCCGCTAGCTGATTTAGGGAGCTTTGGTATTGGAACTATATATGGCAATGGCCGAATATTTCATCTATTTGAAAGTTCTAAAGGACCATCTTATTTACATTTGATGGAACAACAAGTAAGTAAATTACGGACTTACTAATTTTATCCCATCGTTCTATCTCATGACTGAAATCAAAAAACAAATCATGCTGCAAGATCTATCTAATTGCTTGCAAGTAGAAACAATTTTAGCAGCTCATGGCATTGGCTACTGGAAAAATCCAGGCGGCACTGATAAACAAAAATGCGAAGATATTGGAATCGCTTCGGATAGTCATTCGTATGGCCCGGTGTATGAATATCTACTTTCAAATGTAAATAAAAAACAAAAAAGTTGTATCTTGGAAATTGGAGTGCAATATGGAGGATCAATGTTGTTATGGCATGATTACTGCCCTAATAGCTTTGTAATTGGGATAGATATTGAAAATCGTGTGCATGATAAAATCAAATCCAACTTGGAACCTAATCGCCATGCTTTATTTATTGCGGATGCTTATTCGCAGGAATTAATAAAGAGAATAAAAGATATCGCTTCTGATGGTGTTGATCTAATGATTGACGATGGACCCCACACTTTACATAGTCAATGCGCTTTTTTGCATTTATATTTACCATTACTTTCGGCTACGGGCGTTGCTGTTATTGAAGACATTCAAGAGCCTTCATGGTTTGAGCGTTTAGAAGCGGAAATACCAGAAGGCTATGTTTCTGAAAGAATTGACAGAAGAAAAGTCAATGGTCGGTGGGATGATTTAATGTTGGTTATAAGCAGAATTGCATAATCATGACTAAGAAGGAAAAGCAAGCCAAAGTCGCACTTGTAATAAAAGAATTTAAAGATGGCAAATTAACCAGTGGAGGTAAGCCGGTAGCTAGCTATAAGCAAGCAATTGCAATTGCATTGTCAGAAGCTGGCATGAGTTTACCAAAGAAAGATGCAAGCGAAGAATACATGAGAGCGTTTATCCAGCAAATGATGGAAGAAGAAAAAGAAGACCGAGGAGATGCCGAATCATTTTCGCCTCCATCGCCTATAAGAGCCGCAGCGCGTCGTGGGCTAGAACTGCGCAAGAAGTATGGCAAAGGCGGCTTAACGACGCAGGAAGCTGGCAAGCAAGGCATCGGTAGTGGAGTGGCGAGGGCCACGAGCTTGGCTAATGGTCAATCGATAAGCTATGAAATAGTTAAACGCATGGCTGCGTTTTTCTCTCGCCACGAGAAGAATAAAAGCGGCGGCGAAGATGATGCTGGCTATATAGCTTGGCAACTATGGGGAGGAGACGCAGGAAGGTCATGGGCAAATCGCATCATTAAGATGGTAGAAAGTCGTCAATCAACGTCATGAGCGAATACGTCCGCGTCATTGAAGAAGAAGATGAAGGTATTGGCACGATGAAGGCATTGGCTATCCTTTCAGCCAATGAACATCGCAGCACTACTCATTGGCGTTTAATCGAAGAGCAGCATTTTAAAAATGGACGTTTAGACGAAACACACATTTTCGTCAAAAGCTCTTACGACAAACCTGACGAACATTTTGAAGAAAGCAAATTCTTAGTTTTTGAAGCTGAAGCAATCGCTAAAGCTTATGTCATGGCAGGCATTGAAGATCAATTGGCCGAATTGCGTGATGAAGATGACGATGATGATTAATCAGCAGTGGCTGATACTACAAAAGTGGGATAGCCCAGCAAATACAGAATAGAAAGCTGAAATACTGAGCTAAGTGTACGAATTTGAGCGCAATCAGGAGATATTGCTCCACGTTCCATTCGTGAAATAGTAGTTTGATCGCAATGTAAAATTTGCGCAATATCTTCCTGTGACATGCCAGAATTTAATCGTGCTTCTTTCATTCGATCACCAATTACTTTTCGACTTTCTTGAATAGTGATATTTGGTGCTTTCAATCGAGTGGTAAGCCGACGATGTTGAATCTGTTGCATTTTTAAGCAGTATATACTAAGTTAGTCTATCTGATGGTAAATTCTTTGATATAGTATTGATATGAGCGACACTTGCTTCCGTTACGATGTAGCGCCGATTGACAAGTACGAGCTAACCCCCGAAGGTTATCTCCGTGCCTGGGCAACCATCGCTCGCACTGGTGTGCAACAGTACACTGCTGCTGATGGTTCTATTCGTCGTGAATATCGTCCAGAAGCAGAGGTGGCGTCTCCTGTTAGCTTGGCCTCGTTTGCGGGCAAAGCGATTACTCTTGAACATCCATCAGTTCTTTTAGATAGTTCAAACACAAAGGATTATCAAATTGGCTTCACTAGCACTGAAGTGGTTTATGACAACGGCTTTGTTCGTGCAGTCATGACAATCACTGATAAAGATGCTATTGAACGCATTATGCGTGGTGATGCAAAGGAGGTCAGTGCTGGTTATCGCGTCAATTATGAAGCGATTCCTGGTGTAACTGATAGTGGTGAAAATTACGATGGTATTCAAAAAGATATCAACGGAAATCATATTGCTGTCGTTCGCAGGGGCAGGGCTGGCCCGCAAGTGAAGCTACATCTAGATCGTCTGGATGCTGCCGATCCTTATTTATTCAATCCCATTGAGGACTCATCTATGACTGCAAAAGTCAATTTTGATGGCGCCGAGTTTGAGGTGACTGAAAGCGTTGCGCTAGCGATCACTAAAGAACGGGACGACGCCAAAATGTCTTACCAAGACATGAAGAAAAAGTACGATGGCATGATGGCAGAAGCTTCCAAAATGAAGGAAGAAATGGATGCCATGCACAAGGAAATGAAAGGCAAAGTTGATGCTGCTGAAGGCCGTGCTGATGCACTTACTGAAGAAGTAGACAGCCTTAAAGCTGATCTATCCGAAGCACAAAAAATGAATGTGGACAGTCTTGTTGAAGAGCGTATTGCGCTAATCGATAAAGCTCGTCCTTCTCTTGATTCTGCTTTTGTTTTTACTGGCAAAACTGCTCGTGAAATCATGGAAGCTTCCATTAAAGTTGCTCGTACTGATGCTGATCTGTCGGATCGTTCCGATGATTATGTAACTGCTATGTTCGACACACTTGCTGAATCTGCCACTCGTGGTGATTCTGCTGCTACCGAAGAACTGCGTAAAGCTGTTGCTTCACTTGTTTCCCCAATGTCTGCACCGTCTTCTTATATGGAGAAGTTGCAGAATGCTTGGAAAACCCCCCTTTCTGTTTCTAAGGAGCGCTGATCCATGGCCGTTACTTTTTCTGGGGCTAGTGGTGCCGCAGGTGGTGTGCAACAGACTTATGCGCTGGTTCATGCTGCTTTGCTCGAAGGCCAACTATCCGACATTCGCGACAACACCATTGGCACCTATATAAACGAAACTGGAAGCGTTTTAGCTTTTGGTAACGTTGTAGTTTTCAACTCTGGTGGTACTGTTGCTAACTCTGCTAAAACTATTTCCGGCACTACTGGCACTGTTCAAGGCGTAAACGTTCTTACTTATGTAGACGAAAAGGCCCTTGACAGCGATAGTCGTCCTGGTGTGAAAAACCAACAGGTGCTCAACGTTGCTAACGAAGGCGCTGTTGCTGTTTATGTTCATGGTTCCGTGACTCCTGCCACTGCCGTGCGCGTTATTCACACTGCTACTGGCGTTCAATATGCCGGTCAGTTCCGTTCTGCATTGCTAAGCGGCAAAACTGCTGTTCTGGCGAATGCTCGTTACCTCACTTCTGTTACTGGCTCTGGCCTGGCAATTGTTGAGTTGAACGGTCCTTCGTTCACCCTTACTGCTGATTCTTGATAGGAGCCCCTACTAATGTCTGATTTTCGTATGGACGAAGCTGGGCTCTTTCTTGAGCGTCAGCTTGAATTTATCCGCCCCCAAGTATTTGAAACGGTTTATGCCGATATCAAATATCCAACCATTCTTCCTGTAACTAGTGAAGCTGGTCCTGGCGCACAAACTTTCACTTTCCGCATCATGGACTCCACTGGTGAGTTCAGACTGATTGCAGATGCTGCTGATGATTTGCCACGTGCAGACATTAGCCAAGTGGAAAAGAGCATCAACATTCGTTCTTTCGGTGGTAGCTTCGGTTATACCGTACAAGAATTACGTGCTGCTCAAATGGCTAATATTGCTCTTGAGCAACGCCGCGCTCAAGCAGTGCGTCGTGCTTATGAAGAGAAAGTAGAAGCCGTTGCCATGTTCGGCGAATCCTCTGTTGGTCTCGCTGGTTTCTTTAATAACTCAACAGTTGATGTTATTACTGCTAACAAATGGTTTACTGGCACTACTGCTAGTGGTACTGCTCAAGACATGCTGGAACTATTGAACTATGGCGTTACTGCCATCATCAATGCTTCCAAAATGAAGGAGCAGCCCGACACCATCTTGATGGCTTACGAAGACTACAACGTAGTAAGCACCACTCGCAATTCCGATTCTTCGGACGTGACTGTGCTTGAGTATTTCCTTCGTACGAATCCTTACATCCGTAATGTTGAACCTATCAACCAACTGGATGAAGGTAATAGCGTATTAACCACCAATCGCATGGTTGTTTATAAGCGCGATCCAGAGAAAGTGCAATTGCACATTCCACAACCTCTTGAACTGTTCCCACCTCAACAGCGTGGGCTTGAGTTCATAGTTCCTGCTCATGCTCGCGTGGGTGGTGTGGCTTTGTACTTCCCTAAGAGTGCCATTTACGTTCAAGCTTCAGCTTGATCATAAACAAAGGAGGGGCGTTATGCTATCAGCAGTTCTACTGAACATTTCAAAATGTTGATTGCTTATCGCCCTGAGCTTGAAAATCCGCCCCGTGAAGGTGGTTTTGGTATTATCACAGAAGGTGGGATGATTCAACTCACCCCAGGTCTTAATCAGGAAGTTCCTGATCTCCAATGGCAACAAGCTCGTGAAAACCTTGTGGTTAAACGATTGATGTCCATTGGCGCCATTGAAGAAGTGAAAGAGCGAATTACTGTGGAAAAAATACCACAGAATATTGAAACTTTAGTAGCTGTCCCATTGGTTGAAGCCCTGCGTATCATCGAGATCATTCACGAAGAAGATCAACTTACGAGTTGGAAAAAAGTGGAAGGTCGGGTACGTGTGCGTAATGCTATCAGCAAGCGACTGGAATCTATTAGAGCTGGGAAAGCCTAATCATGGCAGTAACAAGCGCTAATTTTCTTTCAAGGTTTCCTGAATTTAGTCCTCATCCATCGGGGATTATAAATGGAGCCATCGAAAGCGCCAGTGCAGATATAGCAACAGAAATTTTCGGCGATCAAACTGATCGTGCTGTTCGTTTCTTAGCTGCTCATATCGTTTCCATTCAACTTGCTCAGATGGGGGTTCAAATTGGAGCCACTGACGGGAAAGTTTACGGGAAAGGACTTGATGCCACCCTTTACGGACAAGAGTTCAAGCGACTTTCCGAAACTGCTTCTAACGTTGAGTCCTTAATTGGTTTTGTAGTCTAATGACTAATCCCGCACCACCACTAGCAAATGCCACTTTGGTTTTTGCCGTGACTAGCGGGTATGCCGTAGATGCTAACACTGGCAATTCTGTACCTCTCACAACAAGTGGAGTGTATTACGCCACATTAAAACAAAGCCAAAATCCACGTTATGAACAGCGTATTGGTATTGACGAAACTGCCATTTATATGAAAGGTAGATTAGTTGGTCCATTAGCGTTTTCGGGAGTGCCTCCTGGGGTAACGGCGCAAGCCACGATTGAAGGCCAGGAGGGGCGTTTTGAACTGCTCCCCACAACTGAAATGGCTGTTCATTACCGACAATTTTTAGGCACTCCCATCCATGGTTATTTCAGAGCCATTGGTGTTGGAAGTGTTTTAAACACTTAATACGCTCCCCTCGCTTTTACCTCAATGTCTTACATTCAACATCCGACTCAGCTCATAAAGAGCCAAGACACCATCATCTATGTGGGTTCCATTTCTGGAGCTGCACGTCCTCAAGTATCTAGCACTAATGGCGCTGTTGTTGCATCTGGCGCTCCAACCATGTATTACTTGGCAGGCGTTACTGATGCCACTGTTTCAATTAATGATGCTGAGCAAGAATATTACTTGCTTGGTGGCGGTGGTTTTGCTGATAGCGTAATTGTTACCACTCGCGCTCAAGCATCTATCACTTCTTATTTCCAGCGTGATTTGGATGGTACTACCATTCAAGCAACTGGATTTGATGAAGCTGTTGATGTTGTTTTACGTAGCCGCTATGACAAGAATTATGAAATTTTTGTTCAAGTGTTTAAGGCTATTGGTGGTGGTTTCACTTATGACGCCACTATGTTTGCTGCTTGTGTGCAGAACTACAGCGAAAGCTACCCTGCTGATAACTTAGTGCAAGTATCATTCGACTTAATGAGCCGTGGCCCTGTAGCTGCTGGTCAAATCACAATTAGTGGTGCTAGCAAGCTTCCAAACACTCCTAACGCTTAACTGGTCAATTGTTATTTTCCATGGCCTCCCGAAAGGGGGGTCTTTTTTTATTGAGCTAAGATAAAAGCATGAACATTTTACAACTTAGACAAACCATTACAGCTTTGGTTGGCGATTTAGCCGGATCATACGTATTACCTAGTGGAGCCAAGCAAGCTGCATTATATGTAGAAGGCAAATATGGTGTGCCTAAAGAATGGAAAATAGAAGGGTTGGAAGTCGTGATGCGTCAGTATCCTGAGATACTATCTCAGGCGATGGTCGGAACTGTACGTAAAACAAAGCTATGGGAAGTAATGTTATCGCAATATGAACCATCAAACGAAAACCTTGAGCCAGCAATTGATCGCATTTTAAGGCATTTCCCAGATGCTACAATTCGTAATTTTCCTTCTAGTGATCGAGGCTTTCAATATGCTCGTATTATTATTGTTGATGTTGATATCGCTTTTCAGTATCAACATACTGTGTAATTATGGCAAGATTGTTAAATAAAAATCGCATAGAAGCTGCATTAGTAAAAGCTTTTAAGCTTTGGGCTGAAGAAGACATTAATGATAAATTTTTTAGCGAACAATTTATTGATAGACAATGGCCCTATCCTGGTCCTGCAACAATCAGGAAAACAGGTGGTCTTGCTGGTGATCCACGCGATATCTACGATACAGGTAAACTATTTGAAAGTGGCCAAAATAGCTTTACTTTAAAAAGTGGCCCTAATCTTGCTTCAGCTAGTTGGTATTGGGATGCGACTAATGCTAGCGGTGGAGAATATGCTTTTTATGTTCACGAAGGAAAAGGGCCTTATTCTCGTGTTCCACGGAAATGGACAGACGATTTAGTAATTCCTGCAAAATTTGCTCAGTCTGATGCAATTAAAGATTTAAGTGCCAGAATATCCATAGAACTTGCTGGTTTACATGGCAATTGATTACCTATGGAGTGAATGCCAAAAGGTACATGCTATTAATTGCAATACAAAGGGAGCTGAATTAAGCGTTGGTATTCTTTGTTGCGTCGCATCTCCAGAAACCACCCTTAGAATTACTAACGAACATCATTCTTTTTTGGTGGAAATTCCTGCAAATTTTTGCTCTCGCAGTGAAAAGGTGAAGGGATTTAACGTTGTTTTAACCGTATTAAATCATGAGCAAGTATAGCTTCCTGCTGCAAAGCGAAGAACCTGAATTTTTTGAACTCAGCCCTAAGTTGCGTCTGCGGAAACATGGTGGATGGTTAGTAGCGGAAGGTATTGAGCAAGAAGAACTTAGCAAGGTGCAAAGCCAAGCCACTATTCGTGCGGTGCAATTAGCAAAACGAATTGCTATTGCAAAAGATATTCCATTAGATGAAGCATTTGCTTTGCTGCAAGGTGGTGCTGATATGAGTGAAATGGAATTACTAAGTGATTTCACCGAAGAAACATTAGGGATGATCAATAGCAGTGGTGGCGTTGAGCTAGGTAATGCTCGTATGGTGACAGTGTTTATGCGTTGCAGGGGAGAAGGCTTGATGAGCAATGGGGAATGGTCGTCCCTTGATGATTGGTCCATTGAAGACACTAAATCAATGGGAAGACGGTTAATTGCCAAAGGCATGGAATTTATAGCGAGCGAGCAAGAGGCTGAAGCGAAAGAAGCAGGACAAGCAAAAAAAGCACCACGCCGGACGAAGGAAGCTTTGCCGAGCGACTAGAGAAACAAGCCCGGCAATTTTTAAAAAATCTAACAAAATGGGATGAGATTTATTTTCGTCTTAATTCATCGGATTTTAATGATTGCCGATGGGAAGCGCATAATTTTGGTAGGCAACGAATAAAGGATATTGTTGCAGCATTGAAGTGGCTAGAAAATTATGATATTACAAAATACAATATTAGTAGTATTGCAACAGCTAAATTAGGAACTGTAGTTGTAGGAGCGTTGGGAGGGAAGAAAGCTAAAGTATCAGCGGATGATTTCTTGCCATTTGATACTAGACGGATCAAGGTGGATACCGGCATTTCAGAGGAAAGTATTGTGGTATTACAAGAATTGATGCGCACTAAGAAGATGGACGGAAGAATCGTTGCATTGTTGGCTGAAGAATTGAAAAATGCGTCCACCCGTGAACAAGGCAATGATTAGCTACACTGTAGACAATAGGATTACTGTATAAATATGGCTGCTCCTGAGTTAAGACTTGACGTAACGCTAAATCTAGCAGGATTTCGCGCACAGTTAGAAAAGTTAGCGACAGAAGCAGGTGCGCGTTATTTTGGTGTTAAGTTATCAATAGATGCGACAGATTTCAAGAAGCAATTACAAAGTTTAGAAAAAATTAAACCTGTCATAACAATTAATGATAGTCAACTTATTGCAGCAAGAGAAAGAATTGGCACATTAAACAAAAGTTTAGCAACACTACGTAGAGCGACTTCTACTCCCATTGAAATTAAAATTAAATATGTAGAAGTTGGTAAACCACCTTCTGGTGGGACTGCCCAGATAGGACGAGCCGTTTCAGGAGGAGTAAGGGGCTCTCAAGCGATAGAAGGCTTAAGCAGGTCGCAATTACAAAGTGCTCGCAAAGCAATGGTAGGCGCTGGAATGTCTGTCGGCGAGATGGGAAATCTTGCTAAAGCATCAACAGATGAATATAAAAAATCAATTATTCAAGGTTTTACTAATAGTGGGCAAGAAGCGATTAATGGTCTTGCTGCTGGACTAAAGGACTCTTCGTCAAAAATCGGGCAAGCTGCCGCCAAGGTGGGCGAGCAAGGTGTTCGTGGTATCAAAGACGCACTTGGCATTGCATCTCCGTCGAAAGTATTTAGGCAAATTGGTGAATTTAGCGTTGATGGCCTTGAGCTTGGTTTTTTAAATGGATTAAAAGATTTCAAGAATAAATCAATTTCAGAAGTTAGAACAATTGTTGCTTTATTAAAATTAGAGTTTGCCAAAATCAAGGATATAGGTGGGGCTGGTGTTGGTCCCACTACAGGGAGATTGCGCCAACAACTTGTCGGCAATCGTGCCTATACAGCTCCTATTGGTCCGCTACCTGTAGGGTCCGAAGCTCCCTATGCTCGTGGAGATAGGGGCCAATTTGGACATTCAGGATATGAACCAAGAATGGTTTCACGTCTTCGCGGGCAACTTCCTGCTGCTGATCCAAGTAGTTTTCTGCAATTTTCCAGGAATGCTGCGCAAGTTCAACCGCTACCTGGAACTCAAGGAAGTTTCCGTGGTTTCTCTCAAAGAGCCACGCAACTTCAGCCAGCAGCAGGTGGTGGCGCAGGCGGGGGAATGCCTGTTAGCGGTGGTGGCGCAAGTGGTGGTGGTGGTGCAGGAGGGGGCGGCGGCGGCGGCGGCGGCGGCCCTCGCGGCGGCGGCTTCTTTGCTGGAACGCAAATTGCGATGCCGCAACTTCCTAGGTCTGGAATAGTTCGAGAACTAGGCACTGAATTTGCATTTGCAGCAAAACAAGTTCTATTGTTTGGTGCTGCTTATAAAGCATTAGCTTTTGTTACTGATTTGCCTTCTAAAGTGGGAGAGGCAGTAGGGCAATTACAGACTTTTAGGAATACATTGAAGGCTATTTCTCCATCTGCGCAAGAAGCTGGACAATCATCTCAATTTATTCTTGATGTTGTAGATAAATATAATGTTCCATTGCAATCTGCTCGCGATGGTTTTACAAAGCTCTACGCTTCAATGCAGCCCGCTGGTTTTGGTGGTGACGAGATTCGTAATTTATTCTTAGGTATTAGCCAGGCAGCGGCTACTTTTGGGATGAGCGCAGATAAGGTTGATCGCGTTAATTATGCGTTCGCTCAAATGGCTAGTAAAGGCCAAGTTATGAGCGAGGAACTTAAAGGTCAATTGGGTGATGTTTTGCCTGGTGCCATGGCAATTTTTGCTGAAGCGGCAGGATTTAAAGGACCAGAAGCAATTACCAAGTTTTCCAAGGCATTAGAAGACGGCGCGTATAAAGGCGGTGCAATGAAAACTTTGTTGACAAATGTCGGCACAAGTATGCGCAAAGAATTTGGGCCTGGAGCTGAAGGCGCTGCAAAAACGTTCCAAGGTTCGATTAATAGAATGCAAAATTCTTTAAAACTTTTTTACGAAGCATTTGAACCTGTAGCTGTTGGTTTTTTAAATAGTGTGGTAACTCCACTTACTAGCGGGTTAAAAACTATTACCCAAGCAGTAAACGCTTATTTTGGAGGACAGAAAGCGGCAACTCCTGAAGCAGAAAATTTTAACAATGTCTTAAAAACTTTAATACCATCACTGAGTGGCATAGCTCAAAATATTGGTTTTGCACTAAAACAGTTGTTACCATTAGCGCAAATAATAGGGATGGTAGCAGTGCAAGTTAGCAGGCTTTTAGCTTTACCATTTGTAGGTTATTTAGCCGGAACATATTTGCAAGTAGTGGTGCTCACTTCTGGTTTTCAATTATTAGCAACTAGCGGTTTGGGTTTGGCAATTGCAGCGACAATACAATTTATAAGGCAAGGAATAACAGCAGCAAGCGTGATGACCGGACTACAAGTAGCTACGCAACGAACGACGTTTGCCACTTTTCAATTTGGCCAAACGCTACAGACTGTAATGATTAAATCGGTCGTAGGCATTGCGCTTGTTGCTATTGGGGCATTAATTGCCAAAATCATGGAATTGAGAGGCCAATTATCAAACGTAGGCAATGATGCCAGAGGAATGGAAAGTTTAGCAAAAAGTTCCGCAAAAATGGGAGATGTTCAAGGAACAAAGGAAGCTGTTGGCAATATGAAAGATCGACTCGCCACGTTTAAAGAATTACAAAAAGAATTGAAAGACGCCAAAAAAACAACTTCTGGCGGCTCAACGTTTAGCGATAGGGGTTCAATTAGTGACAGCTATCAAATTAGCTCTAATACTGCTAAAAAATTAGTTGAGTTGGGAGTCTTGAGCGCAAAAGTTTTAACAAAAACTTCTACTGGTTATTCAGTTTTGGCGACAGAAATGGGAACGGTTAATTCACTTGTAAATAAAAATGTTGACGAATTTGAAAAAGCTGGACAAAAAGGTAATATTTTAATTGACCAAGCAATTAAAAAAAGTAAAACACAAAAAACAGGATTAGAAAAAATTGATTTATCAGGAGACGACAAAAAGAAAACAAATTTAGAAAGTTTTTACAACCTTCAAGATCAATTATCAAAAGCATCTACACAAGCCGATATTGATCGCGCTCAAATGCTATTTGACCATCAAACAAAATTAACGAATCTTGCTTTTGATATAAGAGAGGCTCGTGCTAATAGTTTCCAAAAAGATGCTATTCGTTTTCAACGTGAATTAGCACAAATTGAAACAGACAGAGGCAATGCCATGCTTAAAGCAAGGTCTGATGTTCTTTTGGCGCAAGGCAGCGTTGCTGGAGGAGCGGCGGGAACTGGTGGCGCAACAGGAGGCGCGACAGGAAGTGGTATAACTCAATATATTTCCGGCGACCCTTCGCGAGCAGACTATCAACCAGACCATGGCACTATTGAAAGATATCACGATCACATAGCATTTGCCACTAGAGAAATTGCTATTGCTGCTTATAAGAAATTGACCGCAGCCGGCCTAAAAGTTACGGAATTTAAAGGATACGGAAAAGGCGTTACTGGCCCCCACAGTGGCCCTGGGTCTTTGCATCATAAAGGGTTGGCAATGGATGTTCCTGGATATCAACATGGAGGTTCAGGGCCTATCGGAGCCAAAGAATACGCTGGATCTGCTCGCGTAAGAGCGGTATTAGGAATAGGAGGGGCTGGTAGTGCTGATACTGGTGCTGGAGCCCCTCGCAAAGTGCCTGGCAGTGAGAAACGCGACATATTGTCGGAACAGGCAGCGGAAAATGCATTGCGCAAGGAGAAGCTAGTTGGATTGCAAGAAGAAGAACTATATTATGGGCGCATTGCAGTAGCAATTGCTAATTACGCTGCCTCTATATTTTCGCCAGAAGAACAACAATTACAGAATAGTTTACTAGAAAAACGCAACAATTTAATAAAATTAGGCTTATCAAAAGAAGATATAGATCTTGAGTCAGAAAAATTTGAAAAGCAAGCAAGATTTACCGATGGCATTGAAAAAGCTAGTGAAAAAATAAAAGAAAATAATGATTTAGTAGACAAGGGGCGCCTGTCAACGGCAGACGCTACAAGATTAAACGCAATACAAAATAATACAATTGAAGAATTAAGAAAAAATTTAACTCAATTAAATCCATTGCTAGAGCGAAAAAATAAATTAACAAAAGAAAATGCATTTGAAACAGCTATGAGTTCATTAAGGGGTCAAATAAAAATGGCGCAAGCTACTACTCCAGACCAAAAACTTAAAGCGCAAATTGCATTAGATAATTCTAATTTAAGCCCAGAAAAACAACAAGAAATATTCGATACTACACAAATAAAAAATCAATTAGAAGAATTAGATCGAAAAGCTAATGAAATCGCCTCTAGTATGAGCGAATCACTTACGGGAGCTTTTAAAAATATTGTCACAGGCTCCATGACTATGCAAGAAGGATTAGCTACAAGTTTCCGTAGTATTAGTGATTTCTTCGCTGATATGGTAATGAAAATGATAGCTGATTATTTGAAATTACAATTAATTGAAGGAATAAAAAGCATCTTTAGTATGTTTGGCCCTAAACTTCCCGGAGCTGCAGCGCCAACACCAGCGGCGCCAATGCTAGGACCAGCTTTTGCTAGCGGAGGCATTGCTTTTGGCGGCTTCACTGCGTTTGCTAATGGCGGAATGGTCGCAGGCCCTACGCTGGGCCTCGTAGGCGAAGGTCGTTATAACGAAGCTATCATTCCACTGCCCGACGGTAAAAGCGTTCCTGTGCAGCTTGCTGGTGGCACAGAAGGTGCAACAGCTCCTATTAACACTAACATTGTTGTTAACGTTAAAAATGGACAAGCCGACAATCAAGTGACTGGCAATCAAGGCAATCAACTTGGTCGCGAAATTGAAGGAGCCGTTCGGCAGGTTATCCTAAAAGAAAGTCGTCCTGGCGGCCTTATCTACGGCTCTCGTTAATTTTTTTTACCATGGCCCAACCCACTTTTACAATTAATGTTCAATACGGCTTAACAGCACGTCGTGGTACGAGATTGCGACGTGTTAGTTTTGGCGATGGTTATGAGCAAGTAGTGCCTGATGGTCTTAATAGTGACATTCGCCAATACGAAATACAAACCGTACCTATTACTGATGCACAAGCATCTGCATTAGATGAAGATTTATCTGACTTGCAAGGTGATTTCTTTTATTCGCAATTCAAGCAAGATGATGCGATTTATAAATATCGCTTAGATCCTAATGAATGGAGTTGGCAATGTATTGGTGTTAATTCAAATATCATTTCTTTTGCAGTTAAACGTCACTATGACTTTAGGGCATAATCATGACAATTAAACAAGATGTCCGAAGTAGTTGGCATGATGCCATTGTGGAATTATTTGAGCTTGATATTTCTGTAATCACAAACAATGCAAACGATAAATTTTATTTTACCAGCGATATTTTTCCTGATGGCACAAAAATCATATGGAAAGGACAAACTTACGAACCATTTCCAATTACTGCAACAGGATTTGAAACTACAACTAGAGGAACAATTCCTCAGCCTGAATTTACAGTTGCTAATGTTCTTGGTACGTTAGCACCCATTACTAGCGCTTTTGACGACTTGATAGGAGGCAAGATTATTAGAAGAAGAACATTAAGCAAATATTTAGATAATGGCATTTCTCCTAACCCTGGCGAAGAATTCCCTTTAGATATTTATTACATTGAACGCAAAACCAGCGAAACGAGCCTATCTATTACTTGGCAATTATCTAACAAAATTGACCTGGAAGGCTTGCAACTACCGCGTCGTGTTATCACGCAGAATTATTGTTTATGGAAATACAGAAGCAGCGAATGTAGTTATGTAGGCCCACCCATTGCTGATGATCGAGATCGAGCAATTACTGGCGATGGTTCAGGAGGATCTCAAAATTTTATCAATGCTAGCAATACATTACAAGCTGCTAGCACTAGGCAAAGACAAGTTCAATCATCATTAAATTTAGCAAAAGGGCAAGTGCTTTCTAACTGTGATGCCGCTAATCTTCCAAGTCTTATCGGTTTTTCAAGCTTAATACCACCTCATAGTTTTTCTATTGTTGTTAGCGGCCAACCATTATTTGGCATCGCAGAAGGCAATGTTGTTGATGTAACTAGTTCCTCCAGAACGCATCGGCCAGGAAGTCCATTGTCAACTGATCAAATGATAAGTGAGGTGCTTACGCAAGACGATAATATATTTGGTCCTGTATATCAAATAGATTTATTTGCATCTGGAGTTGCGACATCTGGTAATCCTAATCCGCCATTAGTGAATACCGAATCGTACTATTCTGAAAGCTTTCCTGTTTCATATGCTTTTCCTATTGTGGATCCTGATATCCCTGGGGGTAACAAGAATAATTTACCACTCTTCGCCATTATCAGTGGTCAAACTGTTTCCCTTGTGACTTCAGGAGTTGGTTACCGCCGAGGCCCGCAGCGAAAAGAATCAATAAAAGGAATTTTTGGTATTGATGTAATTGATTTTTCAGGCACAATTTGCGCTGAGTCTCAAACTGCTGTATCAGGATTGACCGTAGATCTTGCTACTGCAAATAGCAGTCTTGCAAGTGCTCAATCGGCATACAATGCTGCGCTTGCTGCATTACCATCTGGTAGTACTGTTTTTGACCAAGACGTATGTGGTAAGCGCTTAAATAGTTGCCGCTTGCGATTTGGTACAAATTTACCTTTTGGCGCTTTTCCTGGAGCTAATTTATCACGATGACTGACATCCCATTGAATATCAAGCAAGCAATTGTTAATCATGCAAAAGAAGTGTGGCCGGAAGAAGCTTGTGGTTTTGTTGTAAATGGCAATATTATTAAATGCCATAATTCGCACCCTTCGCCATTGTCAAATTTTGCTATTTCAGCTAATGATTACGCTAATGCCGAAACTACAGGGAAGATAGAAGCTGTGTACCACTCGCATCCCGATGGCCTAGATGGATTCTCGGTATGCGATGTAGAAGCATGTAAAGAAATTAATATTCCTTGGATTCTTTTTCATAATAAAACTAATAATTTTTTCTATGCCAATCCATGCGGTGATGCACCTTACGAGGGTCGACAATGGGTTTATGGTATCCATGATTGTTATGCTATTTTACGAGATTTTTATATTCGAGAATTTAATATTAAGCTTGATGATTTCACACGAGGGGAAGAGCTTGAATGGGAAAGCGATGAATGGCGAATGTTTGAACGAAATTACGCTAAGCAAGGTTTTATTGAAATTGACAAGCCAAGCCAAAAAGGCGATTTTTTATTAATGCAATTAGGAGCGCCATCACCTAATCACGCAGGTGTATTAACAGGAGATGGTTGGTCTTTTTATCATCATTTATCAGGAAGGCGTTCAGAACGATCAGTCTATGGTGGTTATTGGGCTAAAATTACAACAAAAATACTAAGGCATAAGGATTTATTATGAGCAAAACAGAACGACGTTGCGTGAAAGTAAAGTTGCTTGGAGAGCTTGGACGTAGATTTGGGCGATCCTATGAATTTATGGCATTAAATCCTAAAGAAATTATTTCAGCACTTTCAAATCAGTTGGATGGTTTTAAAGAGTATCTGGCTAATGCACATACAAATGGAATCTTTTTTAAACTTGTCACTACCACTCCTGAAGGCATTGACTACAACGAATGCATGATGTCTTGCGATGATTTAGTTATTGCTCCAGTTATTACTGGTGCTGGCGGTTCAGGAGGCTCAACATTAGGGAAGATTCTTATAGGAGTAGCATTAATTGGATTAGCTTTTGTGCCAGGTATTGGCACCGCAATGATTGGTACATTTGGCACAACAGCGGGAATGAGCGTGGGTAGTATTTTATTTAGCCTTGGTGCTGCATTAGTATTTGGCGGCGTTGCAGATCTACTCACTCCAACGCCTAAAAAACCAAAAGATAACGAAACTCAAAGCAGTTATTTATTTGATCGCGCTGCAGAACTTACGACGCAAGGAATGCCAATCCCATTGTTATACGGAGAATTTCTAGCTACTTCTCCTCTTATTGTAAGTTCTGCCATTAGCACTGAAGCGGCTTTTGTGTAATGACCTTAGAATCTTCTTCATTTGAAAACATATTAGATAGCGTTGCAGTTGTTGGCAGCGGTGGTGGTGGCGGTGGCGGCAAAAAACCTTATGTACCAAGAGAAGACCCGGATACTTTAAGAAGCAAATCTTCAGCTAGCATCTTGGCTGTATTTGCAGAAGGTGAAATAGCAGGTTTCGTTGGTGATCCTAGCAGTGCAATTTTTTTAGATGACACACCATTAAATAGATTTGCAGGTGTAACCTCTGTTTTTAATAATGGCACTCAAAATCAACAATCATTGCCAGGTTTTGATGATATAAGAATTGAACAATCGGTAGGACTGCAAGTCAAAAACACTGGAGGACCAATTATTGCAACAACCACCAGCTCATTATTAAGTCAAATTACAGTCAGAGTAGGTGTATCTTCATTATTTGAAGTGACAGAAAGAGGAGATGTCAAAGGTAGCTTTGTATTTTTCTTAGTAACAATCACGGATAGCTTAGGCAGCCAGGTTCAGAATGCAGCATTAGCAGTTTTTGGCAAAACTCGTGGTGCTTACGATCAGGAGCATTCATTTGGCTTAAGTGGAACAGGCCCTTGGAGTGTTGCTGTAAGTAAACTTTCCCCCGATTCAACTAGTGCGCGATTAAATAATAATTTCTTTTTTCGCGCCATTGTGGGTATTGTAAATCAAACGTTACGTTACCCAAATACAGCAATGGCAGGAATAAAAGTATCAGCAGAAAATTTTCAAACTGTTCCTACTGTTTCGGCTTTATTGCGGGGACTAAAAATTCGAGTGCCAACTAACTACAGTAGTGCTTCTAATTCTTATTCAGGAGTATGGAATGGTACGTTTAAAGTAGAATACAACAATAATCCAGTGTGGGTATTTTACGACTTATTGACCAATACAAGATATGGCGCTGGTTTATTTATTGAACAAGCAGATATTGATATATATGGCTTACTTCCCATTGCTAAATATTGCGATGAGATGGTGCCAAATGGGCGCGGTGGCACAGAAAAACGATTTACATTTAATGGTTACATAAATAATAGAGCAGAAGCTTTTGAAGTGTTAAATTCTTTAGCAGCAGCATTTCGTGGCATGTTATATTATGCTCAAGGACAAATTATTGTAACTCAAGATAAAGCAAAATCAGTAACCCAATTATTTTCTCCAAGCAATGTAATTAATGAAGTGGACGATAGTGGTACTGTCACTAGCCCACCATTTGCTTACGAAGGCACCGCTCGGAAAGCAAGGAAAACAGTAGCGCTTGTATCATGGAATGATCCAGGTGATCGCTATAAAGTGAAAATTGAATATTGTGAAGATCGCGATGGCATTGAGCGTTATGGTTACAGAGAAGTAGATATCAGAGGTTTTGGTTGTACTTCGCAAGGACAAGCACAGCGTCTTGGAAAATGGACTTTACTAAGCGATTTATATGAAACTGAAACTGTAACTTTTAAAATTGGCGCCGAAGGATTCTTTGTTTTGCCAGGTGAAATTATTCATGTGGCAGATCCTAGTCGTAATACTGGTATTGCTGCTGGTATTGCACCATCATTAACTTTAGATACGATAACATTAGATCGTCCTGTTGTTTTGAGCCCAAATATTAGCTATCAAATCATTTTAAACGATGGCAACGGTAATAGTATTGAACGCAGTGTAACAAATGCAGCAGGAGAGCATTCAGTGTTATCTGTCACACCATCGCTTCCAGTGCTTGTCGCCCCGACTCCTTGGATATTGAGAGAAAGCATTGCTAATCCACGATCTTATAGGGTGACAGCTCTAGCGGAAGATGATGGTATCGTATCAATTTTTGCTGTTTCTTATTATGCCGAAAAATTTGCAATTGCAGATTCGGCTGCTCGTATTGACGAGCAACGTACATCTGTACCAAAATTCAATATTGTGCCAGCAGTGTCTGCTGGTTCCATTCAATTACAGGTGCGTTAATTATGGCCTCTGTTGATGTTACTTGGAAACAACCATTGTATAGCGGCTATTCAGTCTTAAATGCAATCAATCCGCTGGTGTGCTGGAATGCACCTTACGTCCATCCATTCTTCCGCTCTTTTGAGGTGGAGATGTATAAAGAAGAAGAAGATCGATGGGTGGATTTAGGTGAAACCACAAAAAATTACATTAGTATTCCAACAGAAGAATTCGATATTTTTTCATCATATCAAATTCGTATTGCTACAATTGGAATTAACAGGGAACGTTCTGTATGGGCGTATAGCATTAAAGTAATTGCGTCCTCGTTGCGCTTTGACTTTACGACCAGTAACATGGTTACATTGCCTGATGGACGTTCAGTTCAAAATCAACGTCTTTTATTTTTGCTGTTTTAACTATGGCTCTCTTTGGTCTTGATGCTGGCGGCAATTCTGCTTATGTGCAGGCGGCTGGAGACGGCACTCTTGCAACTCCATATATCTTGCAACATGACTTGCTTCCTTCTGCCATTAAAAGCGCTCAAGTGGCAACCACAAGTGGAGTGGTGGTGATTTCTGGTGTTGCCTCAACTAAGCTACGAGTGCTTAATGCAGTGGTAACAGCTACAAGTGGTGGTACGGTGCAATTCCTTAGTGGTGCATCTGGTATTACCCTCACCCCTGCTTTCCCCATCGTTTCTTCTGGGCAACTTATTTTTGGCCATACGTTAGGCGTAATTGAAACAACTGCTGGAGAAGGTTTACGTACAGTTGTAAGCAGCGGCATTAATTACCAAGTGTTAATTACTTACCGAGAGGTGGCTGTATGACACGTATTATTGGCAAGTTAGAAGGCATCGATGGATTATTAAATGGAAGGCTTTATGTTCGCACTAATAGTCCTTTCATTGGCGGACCAGATAAAGAAATTGCATTTCGGGTGAAGGAAGGAGAAGTAGATATTGATTTACCGCCAACACCTGGCAGTATTGTTTACGAAGTGGATTGGCGCAATACTGGAGATACTCGCAAGTTATCATTTCCAGAACGATGGAAAGTACCAGCAATAGATGAAATCAGCTTAGATGAATTGCGAGTCTATAAAAGAAATCCAATAGCACGAGGCGATGGCGCAAAAGGCAATTTAGTTGAAATTGAAATTTTAAAAAGCGAAGGCGAACAATTGCGTATTGCGCTCTCAGGGGTCGAGGAAGAGCGCCAAGCTCTAATGCGCCGCCTTTCTTCCATGGAAGCTCAGACAGCAGCTCTAACTGGGCAGCTAGCTAGCTTGAAGGGGCAACTGCAAAGTGCCAAGCGACCGATGCCTCCATTGCCTCCCATCACTGAAGTGGTTGAACGTTTAGTGGAAGTTAGTAATGAAGAATGGCAAATTCGACTTGCAGCAGAAAAAGAACAGCGTATTTTAGCTGAACAAGAAGCTTTATCTTTTAAAGAACAATTTGAAGATAGATTGTCTTTAGCTTTACATTTCGGCTCTCTGCACAATGAAATTGATAGACTAAAGCTTGAAAACCAACAATTGCTTTCCCGCGTTGATGGTTTAAAAAATCCAGTGCGATCTTCTTCTGTATTTCGCACTGAAGCTATCGCAGAATTAGATCGCCTTGCTGGAGGTAATTAATGGAAAGCATCAATGTTATAGCGCGTGAAGGTGATAGCTTTGACGAGCTATTTCTTGTATTTGAAAAACCGTTGGGTACACCACGTAATTTTACCAATTCCACGTTGTTAGCTCAAATCAAAGCTACGTTTGGTACTAATACAGTGCTGGACACTTGGAATATTGTAAAACTTACTTCTACAGGCCATTTAAAACTTGGCCTTACATCAAATCAAACTGAAGTTTTAGCTCGTAACATTTCGTTAGGTTATTCGGATCGTGATCTTACTTATGACGTGGGACGCCAATCTGTTGATCCTGGAGATGCTGGCGCTGTATTTCTTTGGGATTTAAAAGAATTGTTTTTTGTTGATGGTCCTTCTATTGTTTCCGTCACTCAAGGCACTTTAATAAGTGCAGAATTAGGCACGTATCGTTTACGTGTCACTACTACGACAGCACACAATCTGGCTTCAACTGATGTTGTTAGAATTAACGGAACAACTGTAGGTGGCTACAATGCCACTTACGCAACTAATTCGCTTAGTATTGTTTCTGGAACAGTTTTTGAAATTGTTCCCTTTGCTAATGTGCCAGTATATAGCAGTAATGCTACTGGGGGCACCTTACAAATACTGAAAGAAGATACAATTGTGCTAGGCACATTACAAGTGAAGCCCCGTATCACCTCGCTCTAAAGACTAATGCCAGACATTGAAGAAGGTAAACAGATTGTCACGGTTGGTCGCAGTCAGCCGATTGCTGCTGGTCAAGCGACAATGGCAAATTCGCTTCCTGTAGCGATTGCTAGTAATCAAACGCCGATTCCCATTCTTGACAATCTGAGCGCTCCTAGTGAGGTTCATGATGATTTATTAGGTAATCCTCGTGTGCAAACAAGTTTGCAACTATGGGATTCAACTAATATCCTTGCCATTGATCCTAAATTATGGCAATTAACTGCAAATGCCAGCGGCACCCCAGATTTCTCAACTATTACGCACCTTCCGCAAGAAAGTGGTGCGCAATTATTAATTAATACAAATGCTCCTAATTCAACTGTTGCGCAATTACAAAGCAGATTAGTTTTCCCTTATCAAACTGGCCGTATTACTGATGTAAGCGCTGGCTTAAGCACTTTGCTTGATAACAACGCAACGCATGAGTTTGGTTTGTTTGATGGTAAAAATGGTTATATTGTGCGCCTTATTGGTACTAGCCTTTTCTTTGTTCGTCGGACAAATTCTGGTGAAACCCCTCAGAATCATGGGGCACCTGCAGGATCAACTGATTTCACTATTACTGACGCATCATCTATTTATTTTAACCATCGTTACCGCCTATTGCCCGAAGACAATTCGGTGATGGAAGAAATTGTTCCACGTAGCGTATTTACTGGCGATAAACTTGATGGTGTGGGTACAAGTAATCATACATTGAGCTTATCTAATGTAGTGATGTTTCGTATTTCAATGGGGTGGTATGGCGGTTCAGCATGTAAGCTTATGGCTTATGTGCCTATTGATGAAAACCTGCCTGGTGGTGCTACACCAAAAAATGCTCGCTGGGTAACAATACATCAAATCAATACTTGTGATCGCATTCCATTCCCTAGCCTTGGCAATCCCAATTTACCACTAACATTTAGGATTATAAAAACAGGAAGCTTGCCACAAGCAGTATTCTTGAAGGTTTACGGAACAAAAGCCGAAATTGATGGTGGTGATGCTACTAAGTATGATATTTTTTCTAAAGCTTCTCCAGCCGCAAGCGTAAATACTAACGTTGTACGTCCTTTGGTTTCTATTCGCTGTAAAGAAAATATTGTTAATGCAAACGGAGCGGTAACTAAAAACATCTTAAGGGTGGTGCCGTTGATGTTAAACTTCTCGGCTGCTAGTGCTGCTAAGTTTTCATTAATTAAAAATGTTAGCGGTTTAGTAATCAGTGGTGCAATTGTAGATGCTACTACTTCCGGTAACTACTGGACTTCAGCAGCTCAACTTTCCGCTATTGAATACAATACAACAGCTACTGGCATTGTAGGAGGCGAAACTGTATCTACATTCTTTGCGGGAGCGGCTGACGGACAAAATCTTGAATTACAAGAAATATTCCGCTATAACCGTGAATTTTTAACTCGTCCAATTTCTAATGAAGCTGGAGAGTCTGGGGATGTATTGACATTAGTTGTTGAAAGCATTGCTGCTAGTGGTAATACTGTGGCTGGCTCCTTAACTTGGGGCGAGCGCTAATTACTTACTATGGCAACTATTTATCAGCTTCCTCCTGAAGTAGGACAAAAACGTTATGTAGTGGCTAGTGGTGCTAATGCTGGCACCGTATTGCAAGAAGCTGGAGAATTCCCTGCGGGCCAATCAGTTATGGCCAGCGGCATCCCTCTTGTGGTGCCAATAGAAGGAACACCACTTGTTATATCTAAATATTTAGAAAAACCAACAGAAATTAAATATGAGTTACTTGGCAATCCACGCGCTGAAGAAACTTTAGGTTTATTCAATTACACTGATGATTACGCTTTACGCGATGATATCTATGTAACCGAAGTGCAAGGATTAGATGAAAATGGAGAAGACAACTTAGAAAGTGCTAAATGGAGTCAATTAGAACGAGTTGGGATTAATTATTCACCTCTTCCCATTGGTACTTTTACTCATGATGCAGCGCGACGTGGCATTAATATTGAACTTGCTAAAGCGTCAGGAGGCTTTCAACGTGCGCGTCTAAGCACTCGCAAGCGTTTCCGTTACCAAACAGGCCGCGTAATGCGCATGTCTGTTTGTGTGCAAATGAGTAGAGCGGCATTACCAGCATGTGAAAAGCTATGGGGAATTGGTGATAGTCAAGATGGATTCTTCTTTCAGATACGTGCTGGTGGTGATGGCGATGATTTCCGTTTGGTTTATCGTCGTTCATCTGGTGATGGTCTTGTAAAAGAAGTAATTATTCCTCGCAGCAGCTTTAATCATGACACGATGGATGGTGAAGGTTTAAGTAATGCTACGATTGATTTCACCAAAAATTGCATGTATTTGGTTGAATGGGGGTGGTATGGCGCCAGCTCAGCTAGATTCTATGCATTTGTTGTAGATGATCAAACAGCACTGCCTGCAAGTGTAAAGAAAGTACCTCGTGGGCGTTGGGTGCTGATGCATGAAATACTTATTCCCGACAGCTTAAATGCACCAAGTCTTGGCACTCCCATATTACCATTCACCATTGAAATTAGTAATTCTGGTTATTTAGTTGAACCGCAATTTGTTTTAAAGTATGGCCTTAGTGTACAAGTGGATGGTGGCGAAACAGAAAAAGCAGATATGTTTGGTGCTGACTTATCTAATGGTAGAGATATTGGCCCTATAATTGGTGGCACAGATGCTTCTTATTTATATCCATTATTTGCTATTCGCGCTAAAGATTTTGCTCCTAACAATATTTTAAATACATTACAAGGACTTCCTAAGGCATTGAATTTATTGTCAAATTATGCCACTGAATTAGCAGTATTAAGAGACGTAGAGTTTTCTTCTTTAGCGGAAGTCGGGCATTTTAATGGTTCATTGGCAAACAATAGCGCAGGTGATTTTGGACTAGCAGAATCTTTACTGATGGGACCAGATGGCAATGGAGAACCGTTGCTATTACTGACAGAACAGCCAGACGCCTTGTTCTTAGCAACGCAAGATACTTATACAGCAACTGACATGGGTACGTTGGAAGGTAATTTTGTAAGCCAACAAGTTGTAACTGGCAAAGAACTTACTCGCGTGTATTTAGCTGCTGATAAGTCGGAAACAGTAAGTCTTACTCCTATCTACGACTTAGTGCGGCAATCAATTACTACTGAATATGACAGTAAGTTTGACTTTCCCACTGCTAACGAAGATTATAAAGTCACAAATATTGCGGGTAATGGCACCATTACTTTAGATAGAAAACATTCCTTGGAGGTTGGATTTCGTTTTGTTATTAACAATACTACTTTTTATGTGCGAACAGTACCAAGCGTACTTACACTAACGCTTGCCGCATCTCGCGGTGGTGCATTGTATAATAGTTATGCTGCTGCTGGTATTACAGCTCCAGTGTTTGGTCGTGGTTTCTATGATGTAATCATTGATAATGCCATTGCTTCTCGTGCGCGTCCTATAGATCAAGGTGTAGTAGTATTTGCGGCACGACGATTAATTGATGCATTCTTGACCATTGATCTTACTGAAAAAGACGCAGAATGGATGACACTAAGGAATGTAACGACCACCAATACTTATAATGTAATTACCCCTGCGCCAGAAGTGCGGGCATTCCTTAACTACGGCCTGCGGTAAACAAACATGGCTAATGGCAGCGACATTGTGAATTTAGCAAGCACGGGCTTGCCGGATGATCTTACGGATAGAGCTTATGCATTTTGCATTGGCACTCAACTTTTGCAAACGCCTTCGTTTGATCCTCGCAATGGCAACATTGCTTTTAAAGTGGTTCCTAATGCGTTTAGAGCAGCATTATCGGGTAATACTTTTGCTACGACAGCACTTGGATTAGCCACTAATGCTAATATTTCGCAACTTGCGGCTTGGACTTCTGTTAATCAAATTGCTGATAACGGATCAGCTTATGGTGTCTATGGATTGGGCTTTGCTGAAAACATAAACAATGGCACGTTAGTAAATGTAACGACTGCAGGTCAATCGATTGCTAGTGTAGCAAAAGAACGAATTGGTAGTGGTGTCAGCATTGCATTTGATACTTTCCAAAGTGCTAGTCATGGCTATGGAGTAGGAGATGCCGTGGTTATTTATAGCGGAAATACACCTACACCATTGGAACTAAATGTTAAATATTTTGTTATCCCATCAGGCAGTAATGCCTTTTTATTGTCAGCAAATTATAGCGGTGCTGTTGCCGGCAGTGGTATTGATATTACGGTTAGTGGTGGTCCTGTTTACTTGCGTAGTGATGATGAATGGAAGATTAAACGCGATGGAATAACAGGCGTAGTGCAAATTTTACGTAATGAAAATTTAGCTCATACCTTTGCTACGACTACATTGCAATCATTAAGACCATTCTTTTGGACGAGAGAGCGTACGGTAAGTGCTAACATACCAGTATTCAAGGCAATAAAAGTTAGCGGGGCTTCCTAAGCAATGGCTCAAAATAGACTTATCACGAATTTGGTTGAATTAGTCAACCCTTCAAATGCTGATTTGTTGGTAATTGTTGATAATACAACAGATCCAACACTTTCTACCACTAAGAAAATCACCTATGCGAATCTTGTAGAAGATTTGCAAGACATGATTGATTTGTTTGTGGTGGAAGGCACAGGCGTTATTGCTTCTTATAACGATGCCGGTAATGTCTTGACACTAAGCGTTAGTGGCGATACGACAATACAACGCAGTATTTACAGTAATACCGGCAGTGTTATTGGCACTCGTCAGCAATTAAATCTAATTCCAGGCGCAAATATTACAGTTGCTGGCGCTGATAATGCTGGCAGCAATCGAGTTGATGTTACTGTTAGTACTACAGCAGTTTCCACTGGTATTACGCTTTCTGGCACTGGCAGTCCTATAAGCACTCTGTCCAGTGTTAGCACTCTTGGTGATGGAACAAAACAATTAAATTTCAGAGGCATCAAGGCCGGCAGTAATAAGATTAGTATTGTTAGTGGTGATACTGGTAATACAATTTCCATTGATGTTGTACCTAGTGGTATTGACATTAACTCTTTAAATGTTGCCTCACCATTAGGAGTAGCCTTGGGTGGCACTAACGCTACGACGGCTAGTGGAGCGCGGGCAAGCCTTGGTGCAGCGCAACTTGGTACAAATAGTGATATTACTGACATTACTGGCTTAACAACGCCTTTAACTGTTGGGCAAGGTGGCACTAATGCTTCAACCGCCCAAACTGCTTTATTTAGCCTTGCTGGTATTTCTACAGCAGTCAACGTGGGTGCTACTGGTCAATCTTTAATTTCTAGCAGCAAAAGCGCTGTTGCTGGTGAATATAGAGTTGAGCTGAAAAGCATTAGAGCAGCTTCCTCAAAAGTTACATTAGCAACAGTTGGTAATGAACTGACAGTTGAAGCAAATGCCAATAATATACTGAGTGGAGGATCAGCTAACCATGATTTTAATGGATTTAGACTTACAAATTTAGCTGCTCCTGTTGCCGCTTCTGATGCTGCGACAAAAGAATATACAGATGGTGTTGCTCAAGGTTTAAGTGTAAAAGAAGCATCTCGACTTGCTTCTACTGTTAATTTTGATTCAACTTATTACAATCTTTCAGGCACTGTTAGCGCTGTAACGACTGGAGCAGATTCGTTCACTATTAACAATCACTCATTTAACGTGGGTGAACGAGTTTATATTACAAGCACTGCTACGCTTCCTGGCGGATTAAGCGCTTTAATTCAATATTTTATTATTGATACTGATGCTAATACAATCAAACTTGCCACAACAAAAGCAAATGCTATCGCAGGCACTGCCATTGATATTACTTCTACTGGCAGCGGCACCATAGTTATTGAGCATACGAAATATCTTGAAGCTACAGGCAATGGTTTGCTGAGCATAGATGGTTTTGCTGTAGTAGCTAGTGATCGCATTTTAATTAAAAATCAAACTACAACTTCTCGAAATGGTATTTATACCGTTACAGAAATTGGTAGTGGAAGTAGTCCTGCTGTACTTACTCGTGCATTAGATGCTAATGCTCAAGGAGAATTGGAAGCTGGTGCTTTTACATTTGTTTTTGCTGGTACAGCTAATGCTGAAATTGCTTTTGTACAAATTGAAAGCAATGCCACGTTAGATGTTGATCCTATTACTTGGACAATATTTTCTGCTGCTTCTATTCCAATTAATAGCCTTGCTAATGATCGGTTAATACAAGTGTCACAAGCTACGGTTAAAGGCAGACAATCGGCTAGTGGTACTGGTAATGTTCAAGACTTAACAGCAGACCAACTTATTGCTATAGTAAATACTGGTTCTACCTCCATTGACGCTGGCACTTACTAAGCGTTTTTATTTTCTTATAGCTTTTTAGCTTTTATCTGGATTAACCAATGGCTGTTCCTATTCAAAATTTACGAAGTGGCACTGCCACTAAACGTCCTGTAGCTTCAGGACTTGCTTTTGGGCAAGTAGCAGTTAATTATAATGAAGCAGATCCTGCTGTTTATTTAAGAGGAGATGCAAACGCGCTAATTAAAGTTAGCCCTGTATTTGTAGGTTCTACTGCACCTAATGCAACACCAGCATCAGGGGGATCTGCTGGTAATAGCAAAGGGGAGCAATGGTTAGATACTGCTTCATCGCCTCCTACTCCTAAAATTTGGAATGGTAGTGCTTTTGTTAGTAGCTACACCTTTACTAGCGGCACCACTTTAATCCAACCATTGGTAACAAGCGGCACCATTAGTGGTAGTACAATTATTAGCCCCACTTTTAGTGGCACCACTTTTCAAGGCACTGCAGGCACGTCATTTTTTACCTCAGAGTGGATTTTAGGAGCTAACGCTAACAGTGATTACACTTTTTCTGGCGCTGGTTTTATCGGTGCTGAAAATGATCCAACTTTATATTTAGTCAGAGGGCAGCGATATAAATTCACGAATACCATGGGGCTGCATCCTTTTAGGATACAAAGCACACCAAACGGTTCGGCAGGCACTGCATACAGCGATGGTGTTACCAATAATAATGTTTCAAATGGATCATTAACTTGGGATGTACAATTTGATACGCCTGGTGTTTTGTACTATCAATGCACCTCTCATAATGATATGGGAGGTAAAATTTATATTACTGATGCAGCAAACATAGATATTGCAACTCTTAATATTGATGGTGGAACTGATATTGGAGCAGCATTAGCTGATGCAGATTTATTTATTGTTGACGATGGTGGCGCTGGCACTAACAGAAAAGCTGCTGCAAGTCGCATTACTGATTATGTATTTAACAAAGTAAGTGGTGATGTAACAATTGCTAGTAATGGTGCTGCCACCATTGCTGAATTAGCTGTTAATAAATTAGCCAATGGCACTCCTAGACAATTACTGCAAACTGCTGCTAACGGCACTGATGTTGAATTCACAAGCAACGTTAGCGTTCCAGGAACACTCGCGCTAACGGGAGTTGGCACTTTTGCTGCAGCTACTCGCGGAACGGTATCTGCTTCCGGCACTGTTAGTGGAACGGTAACATTAGATTTTGCTGCAGCTAATAATTTTTCAATGACTTTAAGTACTGGCGCTGTTACATTAGCAAACCCAACTAACTTGACTGCTGGTCAATCTGGCGCAATAACAATTACGCAAGATGCTAGCACCGCAAGGACATTATCTTATAGTGGTTATTTTAAATTTGAAGGTGGCACTCCAACGATTACCACAACATTAGGTGCATTAAGCACATTGTTTTATTACGTGGATAGCACCACTCGTATTACTGCTAAACTAATCACAAATCCAACAGGCGCATGATCCCAGGTTCTTCCAATCCATTGATGATGGCAGCCGCACCTGCTGGTGCGCTCCAGATAGAAAGGTCGTTGAGATTCAATAGTAGTGACAGTGCCTACTTGTCTAAAGTCTTCGCGGTAGCGGGGAATAGAAAGACCTGGACGTGGAGCGCGTGGGTAAAAAGAGCTAGTCTTGCTACCGGGGACCATCAGTTTTTATTTAGCGCAGGAACAACTAATCGCTTTGCGCTATTTATTAGTAGCGCAAACAACATAGAAATACACGGAAACGGCAGCATTTTGAGAGTGACAACTCCTGTTTACCGCGATTCCTCCGCTTGGTTCCATTTAACTTGTGTTCTAAATACACCAGATGGGACAACTCAAAATAGAACGCGACTTTATATTAATGGAGTTGAAGTCACTACTTGGTCTACAAATGTTTCGATAACTCAGAACGACGATTTTGATATTAACAACACCATAACTCATGAAATTGGCAGAAATCCTGACGGTTCAAATCGGTTTTTCAACGGCTACCTAACCAACATCCACTTCATCGACGGCCAAGCGCTAGACCCCAGCAGTTTCACCGAAACCGATGCCACTACTGGGCAACTCATCCCAAAAACATACACCGGCAGTTACGGCACCAATGGCTTTAATCTTTTGTTCGCTGATAACTCCAGCAACACTGCCAGCACATTAGGGAAGGACGTTAGTGGGCTGAGTAATAACTGGACACCGAATAATTTATCCGTTACTGCTGGTGCCGGCAACGATTCCCTCGTAGACTCCCCCGTTAATGGGTCGCAGACTGACACCGGCGTGGGCGGCCAGGTGGGGGGGAATTATTGCGTCATGAATCCCCTAAAAAAGGGTGACACTTATTTAACGCTGTCAAATGGAAATCTTGACGGCGCTTGGTCTTCAGGCGGTGGCGCTAAATGTGTTCTCGGCACCATCGGCATGACGACTGGTAAATGGTACTGGGAGATGGTCTGGAATTCCGGCACTGATGCAATGCTCGGAATTGGCACCGACGCAATTAACTTGAACGATCACTGTGGTAAAACAAATGGGTTGGCATACTTTAGAGACGGGCGCAAAGCCACCAATAATGTTTTTTCATCTTATGGTTCTAGCTGGACAACTGGTGATGTTATTGGTGTCGCATTTAATGCCGATAACGGAGAGCTAACGTTTTACAAAAACAACACATCGCAAGGTGTGGCGTTTACGGTCACGACTGGAACAACATATTTCCCGGCGTTTGGCATCGATGGGATGAACAGTTGGACGACCAACTTCGGCCAACGCGCTTTTGCCTACACAGCACCAAGCGGCTTTAAAGCACTCAATACAGCTAACCTGCCAGCCACATTAGTCACGAAGTCTAATACGGTGATGGATGTTGCGTTATATACGGGGAACGGCGGGACGCAAAGTATTACTGGTTTGGCTTTTAGTCCTGATTTGCTGTGGATTAAAGCTCGCAGTGCAGGGTATTCTCATTTGTTAGCAGATTCCGTACGTGGTCCTCTCTATACCCTTCAATCAGACAGCACTTCCGCTGAGCAATCTTATGGGTGCATAAATTCTTTTGATTCAGCAGGGTTTACTGTTGACCTAGATGGCACTATTGGCGCTAATAACAACGGAACTACATTCGTCGCCTGGACCTGGGACGCAGGCACCTCAACTGTATCCAACACACAAGGCAGCATCACTAGTCAGGTGCGGGCTAACCCGACTGCTGGTTTTAGCGTTGTTACTTATACGGGGAACAATCAAAACAGTCAAAGTATTGGGCATGGCCTGGGGGTTGCACCAAAACTCTACATAATAAAATGCAGAGGCGCGGCGGGAACAAACTGGCCAGTAATGACAACCGCAATTGATGGGTCTCTTGACTACTTATATTTAAACTTAACCAACGCAAAAGGCGATGCAGGTGAAACCCCACCTACATCTTCACTGATATATATAGGTGGCGTCGGCAATAGCGATCAGAACAATAATGGTAACAGTCATGTCTGCTACGCCTTCGCCCCAGTAGTCGGGTACTCTAATTTCGGAAGTTATACCGGCAATGGCAGCGCAGATGGGCCGTTTGTGTATACCGGGTTTAGGCCTAGGTTTATTATGATCAAAAATACCAGCGCAACTGGTTACTGGATCATGAAAGATACTGCCAGAGATCCGGCGAACACAATGGCGTATCACTTGGCTGCAAATTCTTCTGACGCTGATTATTACGACCTTAGTCTTTTGGCACTAGATTCGCTATCAAACGGATTTAAGGTGCGAAACAACAACAGCGGTCACAACACAAACGGCAATGTTTATGTATACGCAGCCTTCGCGGAGTCGCCTTTTAATTACTCTCGCGCCCGCTGACCCCACAAGTGGACACGACTAGTCAGCCCAGTAAAATTACACCAATGCTCTAAACCAATGTTTTTGCTAAACGGCCATCCATTAAGCCCTGATTCAGCATTTGTAACGCCAGACGGCACTCAGTACCCAGCGAATTGGCTGAGATTATCGAGCCCTGAAGAGCGGGCTGCGATTGGAATTACCGAAGAGCCCGATCCCGCTCCATATGATCAGCGCTTTTACTGGGGGCCAGAACTACCAAAAGACCATGAGCAATTGGTGGAGCAGTGGGTGCAGCAGACACGCAGCACAGCAAACACGCTGCTTGCACCAACTGACTGGCAAGTGATCCGCGAAGCTGATAACGGAAAGTTAATGTCGGCTGAAACTAAAGCTGATCGCCAATTTGTCCGTGATGCAGCAGGTGGTAAGATCGCAGCGATTAATGCCACCACTACTACCGCTGAATTAGCGGCGTACATTACAAGCAATGCGTACAGCAATTGGAATCCTATCTCTGAGCCTGCTCCTACTAACGGGGTGGAGTTTTTTAGCAATGGCAGCACTTCAGCAGGATTCTGAGCCGTTAGACTAGGCGCATCGTTAGCCTGAGCCGTGATCGAAATTCTCGCAGCGGCGCTAGGGGCTTCCATCTCAGTAGCGGCGATGGGGTTGTTTGGATTTTCTAGGCGCAATGAAGAGGCGTCTGCGGCCATCGTGCGGTTGACTAGCGCTGTGGAGAATATTGCTGCCAGCCTAAACACTTTGCATGTTGACATCAAAGAAAGTAACAGAGAGGTTTTCACCCGGCTTAACCAGGTCGAGAATCGCGTCAGTAAGCTAGAGGTGCGTTAACTACTACATCATGATTATTAACAGTGACTTATTGGCTCAGTACGTTGGCGCTGCAATCGGCGTACACGCTACAGCCGTGGCGGTAGTAAACCTGACGCCAACGCCAAAAGATAATGACCGCCTAGGTCGTTACACTGCGCTGTTTGTGAAGATCTACCGCGCTATTGAAATTTTGGCAGGTATCTTTACGCCACTGGTTAAAAAGTGAGCAATTTCCTTAACGCATGTAAGGCGACATGTAAGCCAGCGCTCCCGCACCAGCAGGCTGCGTGGTCCTGGGCATGGGAATTAATGTCACCAGATGAGCAAAGCACCTTTCTAGACAAATTCAGGGCTGATCCAAAACCCAAGGCAGCATTGGCATGGCAGCAGGCCGCTAATCTAATCCGCGAGTTTGAAGGTTTTAGCGAGGCGGCTTACGTGTGCCCTGCTGGTGTAGTAACTATCGGATGGGGATTTACTAAATGGACAGATGCTGCCCCAGTGCGACTAGGTGAAACTGTAAGTCGCGAAGTGGCGGATGCGATGCTGTCGGATCTAATTGAAAGCAAGATCGTGCCAGCGCTAGCGAAAACTGTACCTGGCTGGAAAACATCATTATTACCAGCACAGCAGAACGCGCTGGTTAGCTTTGCGTACAACGTGGGCTGGCATTTCTGCGGTAGCTCAGATTTCGTGAAGATTAGTAAATGCCTCCGCGAGTCAGATTATGACGCGGTGCCAGCGGCGATGATGTTGTACGTAAACCCCGGGACATCAGCCGAGGCAGGTTTGCGCAAAAGGCGTGAGAGTGAAGGCAAACTTTTTGGCGTCACCAAGAAAGCAACATCAGTGCTGCTCAAGGTGGCATGGGAAAACCAAAACAACAATGCGAGTGGCACTGGCTACCGCGAATGCTTTTCGAGTAGTTGCGCCATGCTTGCCCGTTATTGGGGGAAAGTATCAAACGACGATGAATACAATTTAATTCGCTCAAAATTTGGAGATACTACCGATTCACAGAGCCAATTGGCAGCATTGCGTTCTTTAGGTTTGCAAGCAAGGTTCGTTACGAATGCGGCGCCTGGGCTTCTTGAACTGGAGCTGAAATCTGGGAGGCCCGTGGCGACGGGTTGGTTACACCATGGGCCTGCGCAAGCGCCAACAGGCGGTGGGCATTGGTCTGTATTGATTGGATTTGATCAAACCCATTGGATCCATAACGACCCCAATGGAGAAGCCGATCTACTCGCCGGTGGCTACACAACAAATAAAAATGGTGCTGGTGTGAAGTACAGCAAAAAAAACTGGGATAGGCGTTGGCTGGTCGATGGGGCATCAACCGGGTGGTGCGTTTTGGTGAAGCCATGATTGCATTGAAGCGACACAGCGATGCGCTTCTTGAACTCAGAATCCCTTATACAAATACAGTCACAGCGTTTGACTTCTTTCTGGCATCGGATATACATCTTGATAACCCCAAATGCAACCGCAAGTTATTAGCGAAACACTTGGATGAAGCTGCGGCAAAGAAAGCACCGGCTTTATTTTTTGGTGATGTGATGTGTTTAATGCAAGGCAGGGGCGATAAGCGCGGCAGCAAAAGTTCAATCCGTCCAGAACACATGGGTGATAACTATTTTGATTTAGTGTTTAACGAAACCGCCAATTGGTTTAGCAATTGGAAAGACACAATTGTAATGATGAGCGACGGCAACCACGAAACATCAATATTGACTCACAATGAAATTGACCCGCTAGAAAATGTTACTAGGTTAATGCGTGAGCAGGGATCTAAAGTGCAACATATGGCGTATCAGGGGTTTATTTGGTTTACTTTCTATCAACGTAATCCAGACGGCACAACAGGCAAAACACGTAGGACTACGTTGGCGTTCCATCATGGTGCATGGTCAGGTGCATCTAAATCAAGCGGTCAAAAGTATTTTAATATCTTCCCGCAAGCTCAAATTGTCGTTAACGGGCATAATCATGAGCGTTCAATTATTAGCCATCCTGCATATAATATTTCAGCTAATGGCACCCAGACAATCCAGAATCGCTGGGCATTGCAAACGGGTACTTACAAGGAAGAATTTAAAGGCGGATCTGGTTTTGCCGTAGAAAAAATAGTGTTCCCGAAAAGTTTATCAGGTTTGTGGCTTAGACTACGACCACGCGATTCCAACGGCGTCGAAATTACCTGTGAGCCTGCAACATGAACCGTTACCTAGTCGAGATAAGCGCCATGATGGTAGTGGATAGTGAATATTCCTGTGATGATGTAGCAGTTGGTATTGCCGCTAGGATAGAGGAAATCGCACAGTCAAACGCGCATTTATTGGATTACGAAATACTTCCATTCGAAATGCCGGAGCCTTATGAGCCACCACATCAACGAGACGGAGCTGGTATCGCGTAAGGTAACAAAGCACAAGTTCAGGAAGTCTATTATTGAAGATTGGAATAGTTGTTGTTACATATGCGGCGAACAGTTTGCCAACATGACGCTAGATCATATTGTGCCAAAAAAATCTGGCGGACATACAAGTCGTGGCAATTTAGCGCCTTGTTGCAATTTGCACAATAGGACTAAGGGCCATCAGGAATTGTGGGGCTGGTGGACGCAGCATCCAGAATGGAGTCTTGAGAGAGCTGTAAAGTTGATAAGTTACCTGCGTCGCGTTGATTGCATTCCATCGCCTGATGATAATATATAAGCGCTTGCCAAGCTTGAGAATGCTCTATCATTTTGCCATTGGCATAAGTTACCTGCCACATGTAACCTACACGGATGAGCGTTGGCGCAGTCATAGTTATACTGTGTTACTGGCGGGCATTGGATGATGAAATGGATGGTAGTTAATCTTAGCCTCGAAGAAGAGCTTGAGGTCGAAAGCAAAGCGCGAATGGCGCTTAACTGCCCAGATAGCAAGGAAGTGGCTAAATTATGCGCTATGTTAATAAAACAAAATGCACATCAATCTAAATTATTATCTCAAGCAGTTGGATACATCGCAGGCTTGGAAGCTACAATCTATCTAATGGACCTGAGGCCGTGGTGGCAACGTATATTCAGTCATCATTAATTTAAGTTTATTACATGCCATGTCAATTCGTTGCCGTACTCGCTCGCGGCTTACTCCGCATTCAGCCGCGATTGTTGAGAGTACTAAAGGCTCCGGTTCGTTTGGGCCGAGGCCGTACCGTTTGTTTATTAGATCTTGCTCTTTATCAGTTAAAAGTGAAAACGCTAATTCAAGATGTTCCTTATAGTAATCTGAATCAGATAATTCTTGAACCGGGCTAGCAATTAAATCAAGCAGTGGGTTGCCGTCATCTGTAATTAATACATCAAGACTTTGATGGTTAGCATTGCAATCAAGCAATCCTAATAATTGGTCCAATGTAACACCCATTATTTTCGCAAGCTCTTCTTTCGTTGGCTTGCGCCCATTGGCCTGGTAGTATTCCGCCTCCAATTTTAGCGCTTTATAGGATCTATCCAAAACCTGTTGGGGGACTCGAATTAGCCGCATTCGCGTGTCAATGGCCCGCTGTAGCGCTTGACGAATCCACCAATAGGCATATGTTGAAAACTTGTACCCGCGCTCAGGATCGAAAAGCTCCGCTGCCCGGGTTAGGCCAATTGAGCC
>Ga0181364_1000005_pt1 | contig 41145 bp, 16 predicted proteins | sample Fa13NDMM110SN_FD_130108 | JGI IMG/M metagenome (GOLD analysis project Ga0181364, IMG submission 130108) | Freshwater viral communities from Lake Michigan, USA - Fa13.ND.MM110.S.N | ecosystem: Environmental > Aquatic > Freshwater > Lake | place: USA: Michigan | collected 2013-09-24
ACTGCTTATGTAAAGTCTACATATACTAGTGGTACTTCAATTCCTTTAGTTAACGCTGATGGTACTGATTTTAGTATTCCTGCTACAATTGCTGCGGGAACTGCAATTAAATTCTATCGTACAACAACAACTGCAGCTTATACTCCTGCAACTGGAGCTGCTGCAATAACTGTTGATTCATGTTTAGATATTGTTGGTGCTTATGTTGACACAGTATTTGGAGATTGTTCATTTAATCCTAAAGATCATTTTGAAACAGAACCAATTAAGCTTTATGCGTCAATGGTAGCTTATTCAAATAATTCTAATGATATTGGTGGAGATCCATGTTTGGTTTCTTGCTTTACTGTTGCTGAAATTCAATCAGCTAAACAAGGTAAAGGATTTGGTGAAACATTAGTTCGTGAGTTAATCCTTGCTAAACGTTACCAACAAGAGCCTTGGTATGCAGATCCACGTATGCGTGAAGTAATGAATGATACAACACTTGCCACAAGCAATTCTGGTGGTCCAGAAATTGTACGTGGTAATAAATATAGTGTTTATTATTTATTACACAGTATTCCTCGTAAGAGTAATCCTACAGGAACTTATGATAATGACCAATATTTAATCAAGATTGTTGTTCCTAATTTCTTGACCTCAGCAGCAGGTTCAATTACGAACATGACAACATTCCAAACTTGGTGGAATACATGGTTAACTTCTGCTGGTTCAGGTGTTATCCTACAGGTTGTTATGTAACATAACATACTTGCTTATTATATAAAAAGAAAAAGAAGGGTATTGCGCCCTTCTTTTCTTTTTTTATTGTATATTTCAGAAAAATTTCTTAAATTCTATTGAGGAGGTATTAATAATATATGACTATGGCTATAAAACACATATTACAGTTAGATATACCAGAAACAGCTTGTGAAAATATCATTAGAGTTGTTGACACATCTATCTATGCTGACCAAACATTATTACCAATTGAATGTCAACAACTTGACATTACAATTCCAGGTAAAAATCAACCAGTCTATATTACTTTAGGATTAACACCAAATTTTTGTGGCGTGTTTGATGCTACTGATTTAGGAATTGATTGTCCTCCAGGATCACCACTTGCTGATGGAGTATATATTATTAAATATAGCATATCACCAAATGAATCATCTTATGTTGAGTATTATCATTTAAGAACTACATCAACAATAAACAGATACTATGGTGAAATTTGCAAAATTCATTTGCAAGAATGTGAACCAACTAGTGAACAAAGACAAAATCTTGATGACTTACGTTATATAAAAATGTTAATTGATGCATCAAAAGCAAAAGTTGAATATTGTCACGCACCAAAACAAGGTGTTGAAATGTTATCTTATGCTAATAGACTGCTTGACAAATATATAATGGGTTGTTGTATTACGTGTAGATAATTTTAAAACCAGAAGAATATGAATTGCTCTAATTGCGGAACTAAACTATCATGTGGCTGTCAACAGAAAGTTGCAACAGATGGAAAATCAGTATGTACTCATTGTGTTACAAACTATGAATCATCTCTAAGACCACATTTAACAAAAGAAAACCAACAACATATTTGGGATATACCACATAATTATTATCCAAAAAAATAATGGATACACAAACACATATAAATGAATTATTTGCTGACTCTTTATTTCAAGAGTTTAATGATAGTCGTTATGGTATTACTGGATGTAAAAAAAGTATTGATCCTGAATATGGATATGAAATGAAACAAATCTATGAAAGAGGATTGGAACGTCAAGCGTGTGATTTGCCAGCAGCAAATAGTTGCTGTAGTTATCAATCAGTAGAAGAACTAATTAATACAATGTAAATGAAAGCATTACCATCAAATATTGATAAGTACTCTAGAAGTGGATGTATACCAGTTTCTGCAACATGCGTGACATGGGATGGACCTAATATATCATGTATTGATTTATGTAAAGGTGACACAATAGATGTAGTTATATATGAATTAGCAAAAATTCTTTGTGATATAACAGAAAACGTTCTTGATGTATCTACTTTAGATTTTGACTGTCTTCTTGAAAATGGCGAATGTCAACCCACAACAATATTAGAAACATTACAACTTATAATCACAGAGATTTGTTTACCACCTGAACCTGTTCCTCCTACACCATTTCCAATGCCAATTGCTGATTTACCAGAATGTTTATGGTATACAGAAGATGGAGACTTGATAACAGCGTTACCATTAGATGAATATGTATACTTTTTAGCACAAAAAATTTGTGATATATTAGTTTCAATTGCAAATCTTACATCTCTTTTTAACACATTATTTAATCAAGTACAAATTATACAAACATTTATTGACAATGGTGGTGGTGGTAGTGGTACACCTCCTGTTATTAATATAACAACACAATGTTTAAGTGGTTCTGCACCTGGTCAAGTACTGCCTATTGAAACAGCGTTCTTTAATATGGAACAAGCTTTATGTAGTTATTTGGCTATTTTAGGTACATTGACACAGTGGCAAGAAATGTTTAACAACATATGTATTGATAGTGCTACTGTACTTCCATGTGGTGAAGGTACATATGGTGATATTGCAGGATGGGTTACAAATCCTACAACTGCAGCACAATCTATGAATAATTTATGGTTAGTTGTTTGTCAGTTAAATGATTGTCTTTCAACTGAACCTACACTACCATGTGTAGTTATTCCACCTGTCAGTGTTACAATTGAATCAATTAGTATGACAGGCCCATATATCACATGGGTTGCTCCAGTAACAATTGGTTCTGAAGCACCATTGGCATATAAACTTGAAGTTTTTAATTTAGCTGGTACAATACCACCATTATTTAGTGTGATTCTTGGTCCAACACCATTATCGTATTCTGTACCTGCTTTATCACTTGTTGCTGGTACACAATATATTGTTAGACTACAAGCTATTTATGATTGTGGTACTTCAGAATATGTACAAACAACAGGTGTATTGGTAGAAACATTATATACTGCAAAAGTATATTATGATGTTACTGCAACAAAAGGTCCTACAGTAAATTGTACCAATCCAATTGGTCCTATTATCACACCATCTTCACCAGATTTAGTAACAATAAGAGTTGATTTAAGAGACACAGTAGGTGCTCCTTTGATAAACAGTGGTGCAACTATTAATGTGATAGTTAGAATTGAATATGTTGGATGTAGTGCTAGTATACCTACATATACTGATATTACAATTCCAATAGCAACAGGTCAACAGTTTGGCACTTATGTTTATACTGCAGCTGAAATAGTTTATTGTTCTGGTGAAGGTTGTATAGGAGTCTCTAGAACTGTTGTGTGTTATGTAGGTGTTAACTCAGGTGGTGGTCCTTTACCTTCAACAATAGCACTAGATTCATCACTTACAATTTTAGGATTATGTTAAAATATTAGATATGAAAAGCAAAGATGGATGTATTAAAACTTCTTCAAACTGTGTAATCTGGGAAGGTCCAGATATTCCATGTTTAAAATTATGTAATGGAGATAACATTACAGAAGTATTATATAAACTTGCAACTAAGTTTTGTGATACACTTGTAATGCTTGATCCTTCACAATATGATATTTCATGTTTTAATAATGTTAGCTGTCCACCAACTGATTTCTCAGAATTATTTCAACTTGTCATAGATGAAATATGTGGTATAGCATTAACACCTGGAGCAACTGGACCAGCAGGTCCAATAGGACCAATAGGTCCAACTGGTTTAACTGGAGCTCAAGGTATTCAAGGTTTTCAAGGAGTAACTGGTACTACAGGAGCAACAGGTGCCGCTGGTCCACAAGGAGCAACTGGTATTCAAGGAATTCAAGGATTTCCTGGTAGTCCAGGAGTAAATGGATTTTCAGGTAGAGGTGTTGCTGTATTTTTACAAACTACAACACCTACACAACCAGATTTTGATAGTATTTATGGAACCATTGAAGGATTTGGTGTAAATTATATTGGAACAAACAATACAATAAGACCAGGTGATATTTGGATAGAACCCTGCGCAGCACCATGAGTAATTTTAAGATGTTTGATGGTACTAATTGGATTGACATTTGTGAATGTGATGTTCATATAAAAACAAATGCAACATGGAATTTATTAGATCCATGGAATTGCATTACTAGATATTGGGATGGTTCAAATTGGTGTGAAGTAATTTGTTGCGTTTGTCCTCCTGGATTTATATTAGATCCAGTAACTAGAGAATGTACAATGACAGAAATAATTCCAGCAACACCATCAGGTGGAACAACATATCCAGTTGTTGTTGGTGATAATAGTCCAGCTTATGGAGCTGAACGTTCAAGATTATATGAAGACATAAGTGCTAAAACATTTCCATTAAATGGATGGCAAAATACTACAATATGCGCATCATGTACAAATGGTTATCAAGTTTTTGACAATGCTGGAATAGGAGCATTGACAACAATATCTTCTACTTCTGTACTCTTTAATACTGTATTTGGAAATACAGCATTAAATATGACTGATGGAAGATTAAATGCAATAGGTATATGGGCTACAGCTTATCCTTTTGATCAATGGCTAAATGTTGAATTTTGTATTACAATAGATGTTACAAGAACTTATATTTTTGCTATTGCTGGAGATAATCAAATTAAAGCTGGTATAACATCAACAACTTTTAATGGAGGTGTTACAAATTTAAATCTAGTAAACTTGTGGGGTTCAGCTAGTCCAACAGGAAGTCCAACAAGTGGTGGTTATTCAAATTCATTTAAAATTTGGCACATGTTTCCAATTACATTACCTGCAGGTGTGCACACTTTGCAATTATCAGGAATGGACTTTGGAACACCAGGTGCGTTTGGTGCAGAAATATATGATATTAGTGAAGCAAATATGATGACATTAATGGCAAATGCATTATTGACAACAGCAGATTTACAACCATTTATTGTATTTTCATCATTAGATTTAGTAACTACTCCACCTTTAATTGTTGGTTCACCTAGTGCGCCAGTTACATGGACATGTCCAGATGGTTATGAATTAACTGGATGTTTTGGTGTTCCATCATGTGTAACAGAAATTACTGTACCTTGTACAGATGGTATTTGTAGAGTTTATTCTAACGTAGTAAGATTTGATGCTAATACTGTTGATTATTTTTGTAATAGTATTTTAGCTGACAATAAACTTGGATATAATGTTAATAATATGGCAGATTTAATTACAATGCTTAACAATGCACTTGCTCCACCACCTGCTAATTTTGCAGAGTATGGAACATATTATGATAATGGAGATGGAAGGGTTAGGTTAGAATTAACACCAGCAGGTCTTAGTAGGCTTAGATGTGCATGTGAAGATATATCAATAATAATATATAAACGTTAATGATTAATAATAAAAAAAATAAAGATATGACAACTTATAATAACAATTGTGTGGGATGTGGATGTGGACCAGCAATACCTGAACCATGTATTACACCACCTCCATTATGTCATGATCCACAACCATGCACTGAGATAATTAATGCAGAATGTGTTATATACACAGGACCTGCAATTACTTGTAACTTTTCACCTGTAATTCCAGCAAATTCGTCTATTGCTGAAGCACTTGATTCAATTGTTGAATATTTGTGTTTTGGAAGATGTTGTGTTATTCCATTAACACCAACTATAGATCAACCTGATCATATTGTATTGTGTACTGATGAAACAGCAACATGTACATATGAAGGAAAACTTTACAATTGGTATGCACTTAATGCAGGAACACAAGGTGATGGAAGAGTTGCTGGTGGTATTGTTAACACTAATGTTTTAGATAATCCAGTAAACACTTGGCGTGTACCAAACAATAATGATTGGTATTCATTGATATTAGCATTAGATCCTACAGCATCAATAAATACTCCATGGGCTAATACTGCAGGAGGAGCTTTAAAAACTACCACATGTTGGTCAAGACCAAATACAGGAGCAACTGATAGTTCTGGATTATCAATATCAGCAGGAGTTAAAAGACTTTATAATACTGGTTTATTTACATTAAATAATGGGCAAGAAGCTTGGTATTGGTCTACTGGAATTACTGCAAGTGCTGGCATATATGAGTTTATATTATCTTATACTACTGCTATGTTAGGTTATTTTTATTCTGGTAGTGCATTATATAAAAGAGATGGTATTAGAGTAAGACTTGTAAGACCAGTAGATTGTAATAGTTCTGAGAAAGATGGAGACTTTATACCAAATGCTTATACAGATAATACTGGTACACAATATAATGGTCAAGTACTTGGAACTTTAGTATGGCTTACTACAGACCTAACTGATATAACTTATAATAATGGTTTATCAATACCAAATATTGTTTTTGATGCTCCATGGATTGCTGCTACTGCAGGTGCTTGGTGTTATCCAAACAATGATGATGAATTTACAATTACTTATAGTATTGGTTGTGTAGAAAGAAAGATTACATTTAGAGACTTTTTAACTTTTTTACCAACAGCTAGTGAAACATTTATAGTTGTAGCAGCTGCAGGTATTCAAGTTAATTCTGTTGTTGTTGGTTCTCAAACAACATATACTGTAACAAATATTGATACAGGTTCAGCACAAAATATATTTAAAAATATTGCTGTAGCAGGAGAATCAACTATTATAGCAGATACTAACAATGACACATTAACAGTTGTTTCAGGTACAGGAATAAATGTTACAACAAATGCTGGAACTGATACATTAACTATTACAAATACTGATCTTGGATCAAGTGTTACATTATCAGATGCTGGCACAGATACACATCATTCATTAGTAAATGATGCAACTGGACCTACATTAGCAACAAAAGGTTTAAAAGCAGGTACAGGAATCACGATATCATCAACAGCAAATAATATAACTATAACAAGTGATTCTACAAATATTGGTAAATTGCTTGGAGGAGGAATAGTTGTAGCAGAATGGAATGAAAGTGGAGTTAAAAAAGCCCTTATAGCAAGCTTAACTGATTTAAGTGTAGCTATTGAATGGACAATACCTGCATTTCAAACTACTTTAATAGGTGCTACAGCTCAAAGTTTTTATGATGGTCTTACAAATTCAAATGCAATTGTAGCACAAACATTAGTTCCTGCTGCTAATACATATGCTGCAGGAATAGCAAGACTTTTTGCAGATGGTGGTTATAGTGATTGGTATTTACCTTCAGCTTTTGAATTAAATATGTGTTATAATTCAGCAGGTATTGTAAATAAAATTTTAGGTAGTAATGGGTTTAATTTAGTTCAATATTGGAATTCTACTGAAAGTACTAGTATATCTGCAAAAGCAAATATTTTTACTAATAACAGTCAAAGTAGTCTTAATAAAAATAGTCTTGCATATGTGCGTGCTGTAAGAATACATAATTTATAAATATAATTTAAATACTAAGTATTAAACAAATCCCTTTCATGTTGCAAGGGATTTGTTTTTTGATTACATTTGCTTTAACCAATTATTTTGTCTATATTTTAATGAGGATCTGTTATGAAAAATTGTATGCCTGACGTAAAAGCACCAAGGTTTAGAAAAACAACAAAAAAAACTGTTGTTAATAATATGGTAAAACATATTCAATCTCAAGTGTTCGCAGCTAAATATCTAACAGAGAAACAGATTAAAAATATTATTCTTGAGTATAACAAGGAAATTTGGAATACAGTAATTGAGAAAAGAGATGGTGTTGAGATACCTAGTCAGATAGGTCATTTGTTCATTGGTTCATGTCCACGTAAGAAAAGTAAAAACGTTGACTTTAAAACTTCTGAGAAATATGGTAAGGTCATTCAACATATGAATTGGGAAAGTGATCAGTTCTTAGCCAAAATATTCTTTACTACTTTTGCTAGTAGATACAAGTTTAAGAATAATGAGTTGTGGGGATTTAGTGGCATCAGAGAATTTAAAAGAACAGTTGCAAAAGAGTATCCTAAAAAATGGAATTCTTATGTACAAGTAGAACCTCGTATGAAGATTAGTAGTCTTTTTAGAAGTAGGTTATATACTATTGAAAGAAATGAGAGTGCAGAAGAAGGTTTAAAAACGTATAACGAATTTGAATTTTAAAAGATGACAATTGGAGAAGCAGTATCAAGAGTACGTAACCAAATTAAATCTGTTAAGCAAGATGCTAACATAACTAATAGGTATTTGTATTCAATGATTATGAAGCATGCACGATTTTTTATGCATCGCCAAGATAATCTAAATCGTATAATGAAAAACAATAGTGTTTTTCAATCACTAAATTTCATTGAGTTGATTACTGTAGACAAAGCAGAAGCACAGTGTTTTGGTGTTGATACAGGTTGTTATTTTAAAAGAACAAAGGACAAGTTACCTAGAATGATTGAAGGTTACTATGGACCTCTTTTAAGAGCAGTTACATCATTAGATTTATCACATCAATTACTTCCAACATTTCCATCTACTTTTCAGCAAATATCAAAACAAAGTACATTTAAATACAATAATAAAAAATATTATTGGTATATAAATGGTTATTTATATTTTCCAAATTTAGAATGGGATGCAATAAGATTTGAGGGAGTATTTGAAGATGATATTTCAAAACTTACTTGTGATACAGTGGATGACTGCGTACTTATTGTTGATCAAAGAATCAACGTTCCAGAATTTTTATTTTCAGAAATTGAACAATTAGTAATGAGAGATCTAAGTGTCATGATTCAAATACCATCTGATCCAGGTCAATCAGCAACAAGTGCAACATCTTAATAAATGAAAGCAGAACTTAAATATAGAACATTTGATGAACTTCTTGACAGTGTTAAGATTGATATCAGAACATTTGACTTAGAAGGAATGATAGATGATCAAACCTTAATTAAAGTTGCTCAACGCGTAAATTATGATTTAGGATTAAAGATCAATCCTAATCATACTAAGATGCTAGATGTAGCAAATTATCGTGCAAAACTACCATCTGATTTCTATGTGTTAAATCATGCACTACTTTGTACTGGTTCAATTGAAACACAAACTCCTCCACTTTGGTCATATAAAACTTATAGACAAGGTGTAGCAGATGGAATTTTTGAAGCACAATTTCAAATCTATAGAGATATGGTAGAACAATGTACACAGGTGGTAAATATTGCACCAGGAATAAATACTATTACACACGATTTAGCAACAAATCATGTGATTGTCCAAGCATTAGCACAAGATGGCACTTTGCTTAATTTAAATATAATTGTTATTGATGAAAGTACAGTTCAATTAGTATCAAATTATACAGTTACATATACTGGTGTAGTAGTTACAATAATGGGTTCTAAGTCAAGTTGTAATGCAACTTGTCCACCTGATCCTTGTCCAATTCCACCTAACCCTTGTGTGATAGATTCAAACCCATGTCGTGAGACAACATTATCAACTGAAGACAATTGTCCAGTTGTAATTGATAGATGTAATGGCAGAACACGTAAATTTAAAAATCTTTTTAGATTAGGTATTGTAAAAAATCAATCATTAACAGAAGATTGCGTTGATGTAAACTCAAGAGTTTATTATAATGTAGTTTTAAAAAATGGATTTTTAGAAACCAATTTTAAAGAAGGTGAAGTCCTTATTATGTATGAAAGTGTTATGGAATCTGCTGATGGAGATTTATTAGTTCTTAGTCATCCATATGCAGATGAGTATTATGAGTATGCTTTGAAAGAAAGAATTTATGAGAACCTTGCTCAAGCAGGTGAAAACACAGTACAATTAATGCAGCTAATGTCTGCAAAATTACGTGAAGCAAGAAACAAAGCACTTGGATTTATTAATACTCCTGACTTTGGTGAAATGAAACAAGTTTGGGAAACCAATAGGAAAGCGCAATATTCTCAATATTACGATATGTTTAAGAATCATATGCCTAATCCATACTATAGATAAGACCAATGGCTGAACAGAATATGCAAAATTCATCAAGTGGTAAAACACAAACCTTTAACAAAGGGATGAATAAAGACAATACAGACATTTTTATGTCTGAAGGTCTTTGGTATAATGCCATTAATGCAATAAACAATTCTCATTATGGAGAGACTGGTTCAATTGGTAATGAACCTTCTAATAGATTTTGCACAGCAGTTCCTTATACTATTATTGGATATGCATATATAAAAGAAACTGAGTGGTTAATTTTTTCTACAAATAATGTTACTTCTGAAATTGGAACATTTAATGAATCAAATTGTACTTATACTGCAGTAGTAAATGCTGATTGTTTAAATTTTAAAACAACACATCTTATAACAGCATTTGTAAAAGAGAATTACGATTGTACATTTTCAGCATATTGGCAAGACAATTTAAATCCAGATAGAACAATGAACATCAATGATGTTCCTTATATCTGTGAACCTGTAAGTAATACTAATCCATGTGAAGGTGAAAATTGTGGTACTCAACTAGATTGTGACAAAATTCGTTTACATCCATTGATTAAACAACCATGTATAACAATTAGTAAAGCAATTGGTTCAGGGCAATTGAACAATGGAAGTTTTATGGCTACTATTGCTTATTCAGAAAATGGTATAAGACTAACAGATTATGCATTGCCAAGTGTACCTCAAGGTTTATGGAGAGATAGTGGTCAAGGAGGTAGTATAGAAATTGAGTTAACAGATCTTGATTTAAGTTTTGATGAATATGAACTTGTTGTAATATCTGTTGTAACACAACAAGCAATAGCTAAAAAAATAGGATATTATAACATCAATCAAAAACGTGTTGTACTTGATATAATACAAGGTGGTATGGAAACTGTACCATTATCATATATACCATTGAGAAATGTTATATATCCTCGTAGTGAAAAAATGGCTGTTGTAAATAGTTATTTAATTAGAAGTGGCGTTAGTACACAACCTTATATTAACTATCAATTACAAGCTAATAAAATCAAAACAAATTGGGTTGCTGTTGAATATGATGTAAATTTTTACTGGAATGGTGGTAATCATGTTGGGTACATGCGAGATGAGGTTTATTCATTCTTTATAAGATGGATATACAATACTGGTAATCGTACTGCATCATACCATATCCCTGGTAGAGAATCAATTGCTTCTGATTTAGTAAACGTAGCAACATCAGATGATGTAGTAACACCAACTGAAACTTTAGCATGGCAAGTTTATGACACATCAACTTATGCTCCTGCAAGTGGTATAGAAAAAAATGGAGGTATTGTTATTGCAAGAGGTAATATGGCATATTGGGAATCTATAGAAAGATATCCATCAGATCCACTAGTTTGGGGTGATTTATGTTACCAACCAATACGTCACCATAAAATGCCTTCAAATGAAACTACACATATTCATAATCAAGGTGGTAGTAAAATTATAATTCTTGCTGCAGAGTTTTCAAATATTGAACAACCAGTTGATGAAAATTGTAATCCTATTACTGAGATAGTTGGTTATGAAATATTGAGAGGTTCAAGAGAAGGTAACAAATCAATTGTAACAAAAGGTATTTTTGCTAACATGGTTGAGTTTAATATAAATGGTTCTGTTGGTGGTAGAAAAGGATTATTTGAAAACTATCCTTATAATGATTTACGTCCAGATCCATTTCTTTCAGATGACTACACTATCTTAGATAATAATGTAAATGAACAACCTTGGGAAAATGCATCTAAACTTAACAAGTATAAACAAAATTATTTAGCGTTTCATTCACCTGAAATACACTTTGAAAGACCTGCATTTGGTACAAATTATATAAAGATTTATACTGAAGAAAAAGGAACTTCTACAGGAAAGTATGAAATACCATTCAAACACCCACGATTTAAATTACTTACAGATACTGCATTTGGATTAGCGTTAGGTGTTGGAGTTGGTATTGCTTTAATTGCTGCAATTGGTAAAACTACACTTAAAGGTGGTAATTTTCCAATTGCTTTAGGTAATGCAGGACCTTTAGCAGATGCTTCTCGTGATTCTGCACCTACCACAAGCGTTGCAGATTTAATATCTGCAGGTACTGTTGCAGGATTTTCATTTGGTGGTCAAACTGTAGCAGCTGGAACAGCAGTAGGTATAGCTCAGTTTTTTGTTCAAATTGCTTATTGGGTTCCTCAAGGAATGAGTATAGTATTGGATTTGATTCGTAACATGTCAAATTATAGAAATTATCTTTTACAATATAATAGTCATGGATTTTATTCAAACTATACAAATGTAAATAATACTACGATGCCTTCTGGATATCCAAAAACATTTAGAAGAATGGTGCAAGATAATATGATTAAGTATATTGGAATGCATGTTCAAGATTTTGATAATACATATAGAATTAACAATCTTTTCAGAACAAAATTTGTATGTCTAAAACTTACAAAAAATTTACCAAATCCATCTTCACCAGATAACTCAAAGAAACGTGTTAAAGATATTGTAGGACTTAATACAATTAGTTATAAAGATCCATTTGGTGAGTTTACATCAAGTATTTGTCAATATTATGGAGCTATTAAAGTTGATTATCAAAATCAATATGGTCAATTATATGGTATAGTACAATTACCAACAGACTCATGCGTTTATGAAACACATCCAGAATTACAAATTCCAGGAATAACATTTCATACTTCTGCAATTTTTGGAGGAGATGTTTATATAAACAGATATACAGAAAAAAATCCATATTTCTTTTTTAATACATGGATGCTTGGAGAAAATGATGGTACAGAATATGATTATAGAAATTATGTAAATGGACCTGCACCAAGATATTGGGCAAACTATGCAAACTATGACATGTCAGATTTTCAAATTATATGGAATGGTTTTAGTGCTTTTCCTGATTTAGTTGATATAACAACTCCTGCAGATTTTTATAGATTAGATGCTATTAATAATGGATTTACATTAAGATTTGTAAGAAAGAACAGTTATTTTTATTTGTTTTATAATGGCGTACGCGATTACTTTACAGAGTCTGAATTAAACATGGCATATAGAGATTATGGACTTGAGGATTTCCAAAAGTTTTATGATGTATATGGCTTATCATTTAATGATATAGGTACAATGTTTAGATCAGATATAATTAAACAACCAACATACTATAAATATGACTTATCACTTAGTAGCTCAAAATTATTTAACAATCTCGCAAATTGGGGAAATCTCTTACCACGTGACTACAACCCAACGTTGTATTCAACCTGTTTTGAATACTACCCTAAGCGAAGTGTTTACTCCTTACAGCAAAAGTCAGGTCTCAGACGAGACAATTGGAGAAATTACTTACCACTTAACTATAAAGACTTTGCTGGAAAAATAAATATTATTAAACCATTAAATGCTACAGGTTGTGTAATTCTATTTGAAGACATTGAACCAACAACTTTTGTTGGACAAGATCAACTTCAGTCAGGAGCAGGTGTAAAAATATCAATTGGTGATAGTGGTTTATTTCAACAAAACTTTCAGAGTTTAGTTAATGCAGATGATGCGTTATCATATGGTTCGTCAATATCATCTCGTGCAGCTGTAAATACACCATATGGTTTATTTTTTGTATCTCAACAAATTGGAAAAATATTTACAACTTCTGGACAAAGCGTTGATGAAATATCGCGTACAGGTTTAAAATTTTGGTTTGCAGAAAACTTACCATCTAAGATGTTAGATGTGTATCCTAACTTTCCATTATATGATAATCCTGTTGCAGGTATTGGTGTTCAAGCAATTTATGATTCAACATATGAGTTATTGTATTTCTCAAAAAGAGATTACGTACCATTAAGAACTGATTTGTTATTTGATGATCCAAGTGGTGTTCCATATTATTTATGTGGAACAGTACCAGCACCAGTTATTCCATATGTTCCACCTGTGGTAATACCATGTGAGGTAACTTGTCCTCCTGGATCAATTGCAATAGATGGTGAATGTTTTGAACAAGTAATTGTACCAGCAGAATATACAGGTGAAACATATACAATTGATGCTGCAGATAATTTATTTGTATTTTGTGAACAAGGTATAAGATTATATCCTGATATTTCAAGTCAAGTACTACCATTAGTAGGTGGAATAACTGTAAATAGTGATAATAGTACATATAGAGTACGAGCATCAAATGGGTTTGGTAGTTTAATTACACCATTAACAAATGTTCAAAATGATTTATGGAATTCTAATTTAATTGTTAGTTCAACTGGTTCTTTTTGTGGTGGTTCTAGTAAAGGTAGATTAAATATAGCAGGTGTATGGCCAAATTCTGATGGTCCACCTTTTGAAAAACCACCTTATGATGTTGATATTTGTTATGAGTTTTGTTTTGAAGTTCCAACAACTAAACAATATAGTATTGGTATAGCTGGAGACAATGAAGTTAAAATATATATTGATGGTATACTTCACGTATATCTAACAGCACGTACATTAACTGGTACAAAAGATAGTCTTATTACTGTTCCATTTACATCATGGCATGTATTTCCTGTTACGTTACCAGCAGGAACAAGAAACATTAGATTGTGTGGTAGAAATCATGATACTTTTGCTGCTTTTGCTGCAGAAGTTTATGATTTAACACTTGCAGATTTTACAACATTAGGATTTTTAATACCAAGAACTATTCCTCCAGATTGTGGAACACCTGCTGGAGTTTTAGATCCATATATTTTATTTTCTACATTAGATTATATTGATGAACAAATTCCTGTTCCAGGATCATCTGGTCAATATTTTTGTCCTGATGGTAGTACACCTCTTGAGAATGGTTGTGATGTACCATCATGTTCTATTTTAGAACTTGTACCTGGCACTACATGTCCAACTTGTACTTTAAGTGTATCTTTAGTTTGTGGGTCAAACATTTCATACCCAGCTGTTACTATTGATTATGGTCAAGAAGTTACACTTATATGGACTTCGCAAAATGCAATTAGTGTAACTATGAATAATGGTGTTGGTTCACTTCCATTAAATGGTAGTTTTACAGTAACACCAGCTGGAACCATGACATATGAGATTATAGTAGAAGATAGTGATGGTAATATATCTGTATGTACAGTACAAATAACAGTAAATCCAATTATTAAAAAATGTCCATGTGCGTTTGATGATCCATTGTGTTTTGAACCATGTAATTGGACAGTTAGTTATGATCCAAAAACAAAATTATGGATTAGTTTTCATGACTGGAATCCATCATTAATGATGCCATCTTATCAAAATTTTTATACAATAGATGATAATACAATATGGAAACACAATGACAGATGGGATAGTTTTTGTAATTACTATGGTACAGATTATCCATGGGAAATTGAATATCCAGTTGTTACAGTAAATCAAGTAACTACATTACGTAGTTTTGAATATTATCTTGATGTATATAAATTCTACAATAATGGAAAAGATTTTTTCCATGTTTTAGATGAAAACTTTGATAGAGCAGTAGTTTATAATTCTGAGCAAATATCTGGAATACTTAAAATGCGAATTAAGCAAAAAGGTAATCCATTAGATATTCTTTCAAATCCTGTACCAGGTCCTAACTATATTGACATCTTATATTCTAAAGAAGAAAACAAATATAGATTTAATCAGTTCTATGATATAACTAATGATAGAGGTGAATTCAGTGGTACTAAACTACCTATGTGGAATACTGAATGTTCTGGTTATCAGAAATACATTAATCCTAATTATGTAAATTATTTTAAATCACCACTTGAACATAAAAAAATTAGAAACTATGGTAACAGAGTTATTCTAAGAAAATCTGTAAGTGGTGATAACAAGATGATACTTAAAATTACTAATTCTAAAAACTTAAATAGTCCAAGATAATGAAATATAATAATGACAAAAAATGGACAGTTGCAGATGTTCTGACAAATTTTGGTAAGACACAAGCACAAATTCAACAAGAAAAACAACTGAAGCAACAGTTGAAAGAATCATTGATGCAAAATCAAGCACAAGCTTTGGGTCAATTTGTTCCTGGTATGAATCAGCAAATGCAACCTTTGCAACAAGACATGTCTTTAGAACAATCATATCAGCAAGCAAAACATGGTGGTATGCATATAGATCCTAGTAAGAAAGGTACATTTAAAGCACAAGCTACACGCATGGGCATGGGTATACAAGAAGCAGCTGCACATATTTTAGCTAACAGAGATGAGTTTACTTCTGGCATGGTGCGTAAAGCAAACTTTGCTAGAAACTTTGCAAAGGAAGAAGGTGGCACAATAGATGAGTATGGAAATGGTGGATATACTGTAAGAAGATCAAATGATCGCAAAGGTAAAACACATGTTGTAACTGGACCTGATGGTACTAAGAAATACTTTGGTGATCCAAATATGGGAGAACGTAGTAAATCAAAATATGGCAAAGATGCATTTTATGCAAGGCATGCTGATAGTCTTAGAAAGAATCCATACTTTAGAGCATATGCTAAATCTACATGGGAAGAAGGTGGAGAGACAAATGAACCATGTCCTCCTGAAATGCATTGGGATCCTGTATTAAAAACATGTGTTCCTGATACTTATGATGAAGCTCCAACAATTCAACAAATTTATAATGATCCTGAGTTACTAATGAGATTAAAGCAATTAGAACATAAAAGAAAAGTTGATGAATATATGAATTGGAGATATAATCAGATTTTTGATAATGATACAAATAGAGAAAGATTTAACTTACCAAATGGATTTTATCCTCATGATGAAAAGGGAAAAGAAATACCAGGTGGTTATCCAGACACTGAATTTGGAAAATGGTTAAGAGAGTTTAATAAAAAAAATCCAGCTCCTAATAAAATAAAAGATTATCAATTACCAGATAATTTTGAACAGAATGATGGTCATGATCCTACACTTCCTCGTTATCCACAAGATTTAAAATTTGATTTTGAAAATATGGATGAATACCAAAGAAAAGATTATAATGAATATATTAAATTTTTTCAACCTGATGGTACTACTCCTGTAACTAAGCCCCAATTACAAAAGCAAATGGGTGAAGATTATGATAATTGGTGTCCTTATCAAAAAACAATAATACTTTCAGATGGTAGCACTAAAAAAATATGTGTGTCATATGAAGAAAGTTTAGCTGAATATGGTGGACAGACGTATGCAAAGGGTGGAGAGATGTATGAACCATGTCCTAATGGAATGCGTTGGGATCCTATATATGGATGTATAAAAATATCTGAGCAAAATATAAAAGAATATAGTCCTGAGCAAATTGATAACTACTTTAAAAGTTTGCAAAAGTCAAGTAATCCATTTCGTAGCATTGAGGAAAACATAAATCCTGACTATTGGAATCAACCTAAAAGCAAATTTTTTAGAAAACTATTAGATGATAATAAAGTTCCATATATTGAGACATCACCAAACAAGTATACAATTCCAAAAGATGAGTTGACACCTGAACAAGATAACCAATTGTTTTGGCTTAATAAAGATTATACAGAAAAAAAATTAGAGATTCTTAGAAAAATGGGTGTGCCTCCAAATGAGTGGATGAACTATATACAAAACATGGAACTTGATGAAGATACTAATCCTTTTCCATCTAATATGGAAAATGAAAAGTTTAAAGAACTTTATCAAGAAATGGATTATGAGTATGAAGACAATATAAAAGATTGTCCATGTAGAAAGAAAAAAGTAGTAAATAACAAATTAAAAGAAGTATGTATACCATGTGAGCAAGCTGAATATGGTGGAGAGATGACGAAATATGCTCCTGGTGGATCTACTGACTGGCCTCCTGGTAGAGGAAAAAACAAAACATATTTAACATATAGTCCATTTTATGGAAACTCTTTGACTGGTCAAAGTAGTAATATGGGATATGCAGATAATCCATTTAGTGATGAAAAAAGTGATTTTTTTAAAGTTAATACAATAAGAATGCCACAATCATATATTGGTATTTCTGGTGGTGCAGATCCTTATGGTAAATTTAATCACAATGATGGAATAATGAAAAAACTTGGTTATGATGCCTATGTAGGATTACCATATAACTATGATCCTAATAATACTAATTATTATTCAAATACACCAAGTGTTGGAGGAAGAATCAGATATAATAATACTATAGATAATAGAATGTTAGGAATTCCTTGGAATAAAGTTTTTGTTGAAGCATCAGGTGACTATAGTCAATCTGATGGCTTAAATGCAAATTTTAGTGTTGGTCCTAGATTTGATGGAAAAAAAGGTAACTCAAGAGGATATTTTGAACCTCACATAGGAGTATCAGGAAGTTGGGGTCCACACAATATAAAACCAGGTGCTTATTCTGCAAATGCTTTAGCTCAGTATCAGTTGCTTATGCAAACTAATGATATTCCAGATTTAGAAGGTGATGCTGTAAATATGAGTGATCCTGCTATTCAAGTTTTACTTTCTGACATATACAATGAAGGTATAGAAAATCCTCTTGCAAAAGGTAAAAAGCAACAAGGTGCAATGGCTGATATTGATTTAGGTTTTAAAACTGGTTTTGAATGGCAGCCAAAATGGTTAACAAAACGTCTTCCAGGTAGTAAAATTTTTGGAGATTTAAGATATACAGCTCAACCAATAAGAGGAATGTGGGTTAGTGGAATGAGTGAAAATTCTCAAAGTAATTTTGCTGGAATGATGGGTAATAATATAATACAATCTGATGATCAATCACAATCAAATAAACTTGCTTTTTCTCATCAATTTACAGGTGGTCTTGGTTTAAAAGTACCAATAGGTACTGTTAAAGATAAAATAAATAATATAGATTTTATAAGAACAAGAATACCCAAAGATTGCATGTGTCCTGATGGAACTAAAGTAGATAGATTAGAAGATGGTTCATGTCCTTGTGATGATTATCAGATTGAAGAATGTCCACCATGTCCTGATGGAAGTATTCCTCAAAGATTAAAAGATGGAACATGTCCTTGTGATAAAGATTTTACTTATCCAGATCCAGATGAATGGGCCAGACACCCAAGATGGTTAAGAGATGGTGGTGAGATGATTAAACGTGCTGATGGAAGTTACTCACAACGTGGTCTATGGGATAACATACGTGCTAACAAAGGTTCAGGAAAAGAACCTACAAGAGAAATGTTACAACAAGAACGCAAAATACGTAAGAAAGCAATGGGTGGTACAATAGGTCCAAATGATTGTAAAGAAGGTTTTGTATGGAATGACATATATCAAATGTGTGTACCTATAAGAAACTAACGTAAATTTTTTTAACTTTAATTGATGGCAAAGTTTACTCAGGATAGAATGTATGAAATGCTTGGTGATATATCCAAGACGAAAAAACCTGTTTATAAACAAGGTGGCTATACATATGATGGTGGTGGTGAAGTTGTAATAGATAATGTCACATATATACTATATGGTTCTAATTGGATTAATAAAAATACAGGAGCAGTTGTAAAAGATGAGTATTTAAAATATAGACTATACAATGCTAAACCCAATGAATCAGTAGCACAGAATCCAATTAAACCTGTCACTATTGCTACTAAAACTAGAAAAGAAAAAATAAAAGAATTAAAAAACTCTCCATTACTTGATAATCAAAAAGAAGTTGAAATATTAAGAGAAGCTCAAAGAAAAAAAGATTTATACAATCCTCAAATAAATATAGAGGATATGAGAAGACCTGAAGATGGTAGTTATTTTGTAGGTACAGAATATGATTTAAACAAATCATTAGGTTTTCCAATGGATAAAGCTGTAATAGCAGCAGATGCAGCAAATCAAAATAGTGGTGTGCCAGATGGTGTGGTAGCAAATGATCAAGCTGATAATTTTAGACATCCAAATGCTGCAAGATATACAGCAGAAGCTATTGCTAATAATACAGGTAATATTCCTTATTTATCTAATGCCTTGGGATTTCTTGGTGCTAATGCACTTGGTATAGGACATGAATTATCTTCTCATTTGATTACTCAGTTTAATCCAAAAATGGATGAAAGACCTCTTATGCTCAGGTTACAAGAATCTGGAGAAGATATATATAACAATTATGTTGGTGCAAAAGTAGGAGCAAGTAGTATGACTCCTGAAGAAAAGACTAATTATCTTTTATATTTAAGCAATACAAATCGATTACCTGATGGTATGGTTTATAGTATAAATCCTGAAAAAGGTTTTTCTAATAACATGTATTTTAAGAAAGACGAAAATGATAAAGGACAATATAAAAGTTCATATGCAAAAGGTGGTTCTTTGCTTACTAAAAAAGTAACATGTAAAAGTTGTGGTTGGAAATGGGATGCTGCAGATGGTGGTAATGATGTTACAACATGTCATAAATGTGGTGGTCAAGGATTAATACATGCGCAAGAAGGAGGTGCACTTGATACATTTGCAAAAGGTGGAGAACCTTGTCCTGATGGATTTGAATATATTAATGGTAACTGTGTAAAAAAATCTTCATTGGAAAATTGTGAAGATGGTAGATGTGAAGAAACAGATCAGATACAAAAGATATTAGATGAAGGATCTTACATTCCTAAAAAAAATGTAAATATTATGTGGGATGTTGTAGATGCAAATGAGGGATACAAAACTGATTATGCTGGAGACTTTAATCGTGATCCTAAAAATGCAAGAAATATATGGACAAGTAAAGGTGCTCAAGCACTGTCTAAAAGATTGGGCATGTATGGTCCTGATATTACAAATGTAGGTAATTGTATGTGGTCTGCAGGAATGGGTTATCAATGTTTACCAGAAACAAAAGGAAAAATTCCATTAATGCCTTTTGAATCTAATGATAAATTTATCAATGCTGTAAACAAAGGTACTGTGCCTTTTTCTAGAGTTGCTGAAACACACGATCCAAATTTTGCATTTCAAGAAACAGGTATGTTACGACAAGGAGATATTATTAATTTTAAAGGTGCAGGCAATTCTCATGCCATGACTTTTTCAAATTATGATGATGATGGTAATCCTATTTTTTTAGACAGTAATGGTCAAGAGAGTAACTTTGGTTGGAATAGAGGAATGTGGCCTAAAATTATACCAAATAAAGAAAAAGTTGCATATGTATCTAGATTTAATCCTGAAAAGTTTTATGAGAAAGATATTAAAGTTTTAGAAGAAAAGGCAAGAACTAATCCTACTATGATTGAAAAAGAATATGGTGGTCTACATAAATTTGTAAATGGAGGTAATCCTTGTCCAATGTTTTATAAACCTGATCCTATCTCTGGTGAATGCATACCATTTACAGAAACAGAAAAATCTGAATATGGACTACAATATATGAAAGATTGGGTTCAATCACCAATGCATAATGAAATGTTAAAATCTTCTGTTGAAAAAGATATATCAAAAGTTGATAAAGGTAGAGTGTTAGATGATGAAGAAAAAGTTTTATTAAATAAGTATGTAAATAAGTATTCAAAAAATATTACAGACTTAAGATTAAAAGCTACTAATCCAAAAGTTAGTATTGAAGAAAATGATAATGACAATTTACCTTTGGGTGAAGCTTTTCCTTATCAGTTAAAAGACCCAATATATTTTGATGACCCTAGTACATTAAAATTTATGAATTATAAATTTGCAGATTACGATAATCAGAAAAATATTGATAAAAATTTACAAGCTGAAGTATTTTATTATACAGAAAATTATCCTGGTGAACATGCATATGTTTATCCGCATGAATTTAGTCATCTTCAAGATATGGGTGGTAGTTTAATACCACAATCTGATACAGCTATGATGCAAGATTATGCATTTACTCCAGAAATTCAAGCAGCATATCAGAATATGCGCAAAGAACTAAAAGATATCAGTGATAAGTATCCATTTGATCCAAATGTTAAAATACATTTTGATACTGAACAAGCCACAAAGCTACTTGATGAACAAGATGTAATATACAAAAAGTATTATCCTCAATTTCATAAAAGATATCATCAAGATAAAGAATTATATGAAAAAGATTTTAATAAGTATAAAGTACAGAATGTACCAAAAGAATTAACCGATATATGGAAGACTTTGGATAATACACTTCCCTATGATGAATTTATAAAAAAGTATAAAAGATTTGGTGATCCTGTAAAAAAGCATAGTTATTTAAGCAATTTTAGTGAAACTAGAGCAAGACTAAATGCAATTAGAATGTATGGAAAAGCATCTGGTATATATAATCCATTTGAAGAAAAATTATCACCTGAAAAATATAAAGAACTACAGAATCTTTTTTATAATCAAAATCCAAATGCAAGTGATGCTAATCAGTTAAGACAACTTAGAGAAGTCTATACAGATGAAGAGATATTTAATTTATTAAATACTATATCTAAAAATGAATCACAACAAATAGATGAAATTAAAACTCCACAAGCAAAACATGGTGGTCTTTTTAAATTTGTAGGTGGTGGACCAACTGATTGTGATCCAGGATATTATTGGAATGGAACTAAATGTGTACCTACATATGGTATAAATCCATCTCTTACAAATAATGCTTTAACAAATAATGTTAATGGTATCAATACTAAGATAGCAGAAACTAAAAGAAAAGGAATGGCTTATCAGTCTACAGCAGATAAGTTAAATGCATTAAATATACAAAAGGAAAAACTAAAAGCAGAAGAAGCTAAAAGAAAAGCATTAGAAGCTCAAGAACGTCAACGCATACAACAACTAAGAACAGTTGGTTCTGATAACACACGTGTAGATAATTCTATTATTAAAAATAAATCTATTAGTACTGTACAAGCTCCATATGAACAAGCTCTAACAATTACAAAAGCTCAAAAAGATGCAGCAAGAGAAATTGTAAATAGTGGTGATTTTGCTAAACACTTTCCTGACAAATTAGATTATTATTTGTCAAAAGAAAATTCATATAATGAAGCTGGTCCTCTTACAATGGAAGAGTTGGCATTACAAGAAATAAGAACTAATCCAAATTTCTTTCAAACTCTTGAAGAAAGAAAATATCAAGATTTTGTTAAAAGAGAACAAAAAATGTATGACGAGATGCCTTGGTATATGAAAGATATCAATAATGTTAATGCATTTGCATCTGATCCAATAACAACATTGGAGAGAGGTTTGTTAGAATTTAAAAGACCATTAGCATTTCAAGGACTTCAATCAACTGATCCATCAATAGTTGGAAATGATGCAAGATTCTATGATAGATTACTTAATAGAAATGAGAATGTTTTAAATAATACTTTAAATTATATCAATCCATTTCGTGCTGCGTCAAGTGCTGGTCAAAATTTACAACAAGGAGATTATGGTGATGCAATAGTTGATTTTGCTACTATTATACCAATGTTAAAAGGTGTTAAAGCTGGATGGAAAGGATTAACAAAAGGATTAACAAATGCAGGTAAATCATCTTTAGGACAAGCAACTAAAGCAGCATGGAGAGCACCTTTACCATTAGGTGAAACAATTACAAATGCAACAGCAGGTGCTTTAACAACTGGTGCTGCAGTAGGACTTGGTTTTGGTATACATGGTGCATTAAATGAACCAGAAAATTTAAATAGATTTATAGCAAATCCTAATTTAGATACAGGAGTTGATTTAGGAATATCTACATTAGAAATGTTAACAAGTCCTGGTGTAGGAAATGCTATGAAGTTTGGTGTAAAAAGTGCTGTAAAAGGTGCTAAAGATTTAGCTAAATTTTTTAGTATAGACTCTAAAGCAGCATCTATTACAGATGATATTGCACTAGACTTAGAATCTCAAATAGCAAAATTAAAACAACAACAAGTTTATACTGACGAATTTATAAAAGTATTAGCGAGTGATTATAAAGCTGGTAAAATATCAGCAAAAGAATATACGTCATTATATAAAGAATTAGATCCAAATAAATTATTAAATTCTAAAGTTGAGTTAGAAACAATATTGCGAGAGCATAAAATAAAACAAAGTATTGTAAATACTCCACAACAAAATATATTAAACTCTGAAAAACAATTAGGTAAAAACATATCTGATGGTGGTATTAATAATAAAGGTGTATTTGAAGTAGGTGACAAGTATGTAGCTAAATTAAGTGCACATGGATATGATGATGCAAGTATACTAGTTAATTATGCTGATAAAATTAAATCACCTAGAATAGCAAAAACATTACAGGTTAAAGAATTAAATGGTAATGTATATCAAGTTCAAGAAAAAGTAACAGGTACTCCACTAGCAACTTTAACTGAAACTGAATTACAAAATATTCCAAAAAAACATATTGATAATTTTTTAAAGGATAAAGCTGAATTAGAAGAATTAGGTTTATATATAGACTTTGATAATGTTAATTCTAATATACTTTATGATTCTAAAAAAGGATTTCAATTTATTGATTTAGGCATAAGTCCTGTTGGAAAAAACATGATGGAGTCTAATGAATTATTTGCTCAAACATATAAAGGACTTAACTTACCAGGTTCTCGAAGTAGTTTTTCTCCTACATCAATTAATGCTGTAGATACAGGTAGTCCACTAAATCGTTTTGTTGAGAAAAAATATTTATCTAAAGCAGAAGCAGAAGCTTTAAAACTTGCAAATCCTCAAATGGAAACTAAGCTCATAAAAGAAGCTAAAATAAAAGGTACAATTTTACCAGAGCGTTTTCCATTGACTATTGAAGGTCAAGAGCAAGCGTTTGATGAGGCAACTGATTTTGGATTAAATTGGGGATTAAAAGATGCAGATGCATATAAGGTTGTTCAAAATGATTTTAAAAATAATTTACAGAGATATGATGAGATAGTAAATGACTTAGAAAAATATAGAACTTCTACAAAATTCAAAGAGATTGATCAAAAAGTTAGCAATATTTATAAAAACATATTAGAAGAGTATTTGCAGTCTAAAAATATGACTATAGATGATTATTTAAAAAATGGTGATCATGCAGAATACGAATTATTTTTTAATAATAAACGTGCAGAAATAATTGCAGAAAATTCTGGAAAATCAATAGATTTACAAAGAGGAGAATCTTATCGTAGAAAAATTAATAATCTAGAATCAGAAAAACAACAATTATTTGCTAATAGGCAATTAATACAAGATTCAAAAGAATCACTAATAGATCCTACATTTAAAGAAAAAGTTATAAATTTATATAGAGAAGTTGGTGTTCCAGAAATGCAAATTCCAAAAAATGCTTTCTATGATAAGCAAGGAAATCCAATAACAAATTTTGGAAAAGATAGAGTAAAACTTATTGAAATGAATCAGTTAGATCCTTTATCAGAACCTTCTTTTGCTGCGTTGTCAGACAGAGATCAAATGTACTTAGCTAATAATTGGAAAAAATTAGCTGGTGTAAGAACGCATGATGCTACAATGACTTTTCAATCAAAAATTTTTGATAGATATCATACAGAAAGAACAGCACCAAAAACAACATATACAACTCGTTATGAACCTGCAAAAGAGTGGCACCCATTAAAACCATGGACATGGAAAAACTATAATTCTGTGGGTAGAAATGTTAGAGAAGTTCATACTGAACCTTATATAGATGAACCAGTGCTTATTGAAACATTAGAAAAAATTAGAGAAAATCCAACAGAACTAGCAGGAACAAATGTACATGAGATTGGACATGATTATCAAGAGTTCTTTCAAGATTGGGGCAAATTACTTACAGAATTTGATCCTGGAAAAGGTTATTATACAGGACACTCAAGAAATAAACTTGCAAAAAGATTTAAAGATGCAATGATTGAAGGTAAAAATATAACCAAAGAGCAATTAAAAAAAGGAGATTATCATGATGATACATGGTATTCTTCTCCAAATGAATTACATTCAGAATTAATGAAAGCAAGATATAAAATATACAACAACGCAAAAGCTGAACATCCAGAAATGTCACAACGAGAAATTATTAACTGGATTAAAGAAGGTGAAGCTAGAGGTGATGATAATATTTTTGATTATTATATAACTGTATTAAATAGTCATTTTAAACCTGAAACTACAAATGCAGAAAGAAAAGCTTTAATAAAAATATTACCTGTTTTAATTCCAGCTGCTGGTTTAGGTGTAATGGAAGGAATGAATAATGAGAAGCCACAAAACAAATATGGTGGTAATGTAAAAACTTTAAGTAAATTTATAAAAAAATGAATAATATGTTTGAATATTTAGCAGGAGGACAATGCTACACATGTGGTGGTAAAGTTCGTTATGATGAAGGTGGATACACACAAGATGAACAGCAATCTCCTATTGCTGACATGGGTCAACCAATGCAACAACCAATGCGACAGCCAAGTACTCTTGATGCTAATGCCAAACAGCTTATGAGGTTTCTCTTGGAACAGTTAAGCAAAGGTACAAGCGAGCGTATTTTAAAAAAGACTCTTATAGATTCTGGTATTAAATCAGATCAAGCAACTCAATTACTTGAAGTTGCAAAAAAAGAATTTGTAAAATTGACTGAAGAAGGTGATTATGTAAATGAGATGTCTCAACTGCAAGCAATGCAACAACAACAAGCAGTTGCAATGCAACAAAACCAAATGGCAATGTCTAATGGTCAAAGTCCAATGGGTATGAATCTACAGCAAGGACAAGATCCATCTCAAATGGCAATGCAACAAGGTGCTGATCAATCTCAAATGGCAGATCAAGAGATGGAAGCACAAGCACGTCATGGTGGTTCAATGAGACGCTTACATAGATTTGGTGCTGGTGGTACTTGTACTGAAGGTTTTGAGTGGTCAGAAATGGTTGGTAGTTGTATGCCAAGTGTTAGCACGTCAAACACAATGCAACAAGGTTCTGGTGCTATGCAGTTTGGTGCACCACAACTAGAAGAACCTAATGCAAAAGCAGGAATAGATTCTTATAATCAAAATGTACTTGCAAGAACACAAGCTGCTAATACAAGAACACAAGCACAAGGAGATTATTATGCTAATGAAATTGCAAATTTTAATAACAAACGTTTAGTAGAACAACAAAATTTTCAAACTGCTCTTGGTGGATTTTTACCACAAATTAGTCCACAAATAAATACTGGACGTGATGGTGGGAATATAAACTATTTAAGAAGAAAAAATGAAGGTGGTGCATATGATGAATATTCTCCTATTAAATTTGATGGTGGTGGTACTCAAGGTAATTGTCCAAAAGGATATTACCAAGGACCTGATAATGATTGTTTAAAAATCTTTGGTTCTAATCAAGCTGATGCAGAGTATCAGTCACAAGTTGTTGATTTTTACAACCGTGGTTTAGCTTTAAATCCAAATGATAATAGAGCACCAATGCAGTCTAAAGAAGATTTTCTTTCTCAGAATCCAGCTCAGGATCAAATGTATGCCAATTTGCAAAATCAAGCTAATGTTCCAGCAGATACAAGTCAAGCTGCATATCAAAAATATGTGAATGATTACGCAATTGCAAATCAAGGAAAGGTGGGTGCAGCACCTGCTTTAACATATGATCAATGGAAAACTGGAACAAAACCAACTGCTACAATGCCAACAGATCCAAGACTTACAAATAGTCCATATATTGTTGAAACTGATAAAAATAAAATTGCAAATATTGATTCTAATTGGGTAACAAGAACATTAGCTAAAGGTAATAATCTTGGTAATCCACAATATGCTGGACTTATAGGAGGATTTAATCCTGCCCTTAAATTCTTATTAGGTGCAGGAGCAGTACTTGGAGGTGCAGGATTAGGTATTGCTAAAGCATTTGCTGGTGATAGATCACGTGTTTATGATGACAAAGGAAATGTATTTCATTACAATAGCAAAGCTGATGAAAAACGTGCATTAAAAAATGGTCCACAGACTCCAAGTCAATCAGGGTATGTAACACCAACAACATCAACTGTTCCAGTTTCAGGAGGTTCTAATCAACCAACACAACAACAAGTACAACAGTCAACAATATATCCTCCTCTTCAATCAGATGATCCATATGCTGATAATTATAATCCAAATGTACCAAAAACAATAAAAGAAGATGGTGGTGAATGGAGTCCATTTGTAGACAATAGACGTAAGTTAAGAATTTCTATGCCAATGTATGGGCACGGTGGACAATTAGATACTGAAACATCTCCATATTCAGAACAAGAATGGGCAGCCAAAACAGGTAAAACAGTTCCATTAGATCAAACAGGTCTAGATGCATACAATAATTATCTAAACAATTTTAGTGCAGGTAGTGGAAATACTACTCCTGCAAATATGAATACTTCAAATATGAACCCTAATACTACAAACAATGCTAACAATGCATTAAGTGCAAATCCAAATGCAAACATGGTTGATACAAAAGAATATACAATTCAACGTGGAGATCCATTAGGTTGGAAAGTAGCAAGTAATACAATACAAGGAGGTATTTATATGAGTGATGCAAAAGCTAGAATGAATGAAATAAAAGGTATGCAAATGATGCAAGCATTGCAACAACAAGCAGGCAACACAATGGCAATGGGAGCATTTAACCCACAAGGAAATGAAGGTACTACAAATTTAAATCCAAATGCAGGAGCTAACAAATATGTTTCTTCTCTTGGATATACACAAGATTGGGGTACACAATTTGGAAAATTTGGTGGTACTACATCTTACAGAAAAGGTGGCACGTATGAAATTTCAAAAGAAGAGTTAAGAAGAATAATTGAAATGGGTGGTGAAGTTGAGTTTATAAATTAGAATTCCTATATTTGTATTATGGAGGATAGGATAAATCATAATATTTTTGTAACTTCTTATGAGGGATGTGGTAGACTATGTCTCTCTTTAAAATTTTAAAATATGTTTAAGGTACGTATAAAAACTTCTCCTGGAGAAACTAACCCTAAAAGTACAGGTCAACAAGAAGATTATGGTCTTGTTAGAAACTTACGTGGTATGCAGAACTCTCCAGAGCAATATGCTGTGAATGATACTATGGGTGCTATTCCAAGAGATCAAGCAAACATTGAAGTTGAAGGTGGTGAATCTGTAATTGGTGACATCAATAATGATGGCACAATGGAGTTAATGCATTTTAATGGAAAGCGACATACTGAAGGAGGTATACCTGTTAATATTCCAGAAGGATCATTTATCTTTTCAGATACCAAAAATCTAACAATAAAAGATCCAGAAGTACTTGAAAAGATATTCAACTTACCATTTAGAAAACAAGGGTATACACCTGGAGAGATTTCTAAAAAGTATGATATCAACATGTATGTGCAGATATTAAAAGATGATACTTCAGATCCACTTGCAAAACGTTCTGCAGCAGAAATGCTTAAAAAGAACAAACAGAAATTAGGTTTACTTGCATTTATACAAGAGTCAATGAAAGGTTTTCCTGATGGAATTCCTGCTATTGCTGAAGAAGTATTGTCAAGTATGGGCATTGACCCTAATCAAATGGCGCAACAATTTGCACCTCAACAACAACAAGGCGCACCTCAAGGACAAATGATGCCACCACCTCAAGAAGGTCAAGGTATACCAATGTCTGAAGATGAAGATGCAATGCAAGGTATGATGCCTGAAGGTCCTGCAGTAGCACCAGAAGATTTAGCAAATCAGTTTTCTGGAGAATTTGGTGGAGTAATGCCTAAATATAAATATGAAGATGCAGGAACTGTTGGAAGTGCTTGTCCTCCTATGTATAGCTGGAATCCATATATAAAAAAATGTGTTCTAGCAATGTATGTTGGCGCTCATCATGATGTACCAGATTTTGCTATTGCTGGTTATAATTTTGATAAGGGAGTACCAGACTTACCAAATATGTATTCAAAGTATTCAAAACTTCATAAACAACAACAACAAAAAAAAGAAGAAACATTTAACCCTCGTGCTTTATTAGCAAATGCGCAAACTCAACGTGTCAGAATAAAAGAAACACCTTTGTCAGAAAAAGATAAAGCATATGAATATTTTTTAGGAAAACCAAAAGTAAAAGTAGAACCAATTCCTGGATCTATGCAACTTCAAGATGATCCTTATGCTAAAAAATATGATCCAGAAACAGGAGAAGAGTTAAAAAATATAACATATGATAAAGTAGCAGAAGAAAAAAAAGCAGCAGATAAAATAGCTAAAGAAGAACTTAGATTAGCTAAAGATAAAAGCAATAATCCTTATAAAGATAATATACCAGGATTTGGTAGTTTAAGTAATTTAAAAAGTTATATGGATGATAATTATCAGCAACAGGTTGCTGGTGATACTTTTTATAAAGCACTACTGTCAAATGATCCTGGTCTAATGATACAAGCAGCAGAAGACATTAAAAATATTGATATTCCTTGGAATGTTGGATGGATACCATGGTCAGATCAAGATAAGATTGATGACATGTATACAATCTTACATGAAGAAGCATTAAAAAAACTTAATGAAAAACAAAAAGATATTATATTAAAAGACTACAGTGTTGAAACAATTAATACAAAACTTAATGATATAATTACAAAGTATCAAAAATTAAGAGATGATGCAACAGATGTAGCAACCAAATTAAAATATGCTGAAACACTTGATAAATATACTAAGTATAAAAAACAATTAATTAACAATGGTACCTACGACAATTATGTAAGTGGAGTTAAGCGTTCTAATGTTAAATCAAATACAAGTTGGTTTGCACATGATGTGCCTTTTGTGGATAGTGAAATAGGTAAGCCAATTCAAGATATGTACATGAGTGAACCTGGCATAGGTAATTATGAAACTATTATGTCTATAATTGAAGATATAACTAAAGCGCATGATAAAATTAAAAAAACAAATGTAGCAAAAAGTAGTCCATTAGCATTTAAAGATCAAATGCCTTCACGTGGTAGTGGACGTGGAGATACAATGTCTCTTACTGGTGAAAGTCAATCATTTGAAATGTGGAGCACTGAAAGTGAAGTTGCAAACGTATATAATAAACTGTATGGCAAAAAAAATACACCACAAGATGCAAAAGGATTTAAACCAGAATATAAACTTGGTGCAGCTCCTGGATCTACCTTTGTTATGGATAAGAATGAAGAAGGTTCAATGATATGGTTTGAAATAACAGAAGATGGTGCTGACTATCCAGTTACAAATCCTGAATGGGTTACTACATTAAATGCTGCAGCAACTAATAAAGAAAGAAGAAAAGTTTTTTTACGTCCAGCAAAAGGACCTGTTGATTTAATTGACATGCTTGAAGAAGAACAAAGATTAAATCCTCCATTAGATCCAACAAATAAAAAACCTAAAACTAATGTCATTGCGCCTGTTGGTGGTAACAAACCACAAAATAATGAAAAACCAACACCAAAATATGAAAACAAAGACGTAGATGATGCATTATTTGATCAACTTTTTGGTAATGGAGGAATGAAGTATGGGGGAACTATGAAATCTATAGGTTCTGATGTTACAATTGGTGATAAAGTATTTAGATATAGTGGGTTAATCAATGAAAATGGTAATCTGCGTTATGACAGAGGTGGTTCTGTTCTTCCTAAATATGCAGGTGCTGGAACAGTATTAGATCCAACTGAACCAGTAAAAGGTCCAGAAGAAGTAAAAACAATACCAGGTAAATTTAATGGTCAACCAGTAATTATATATACAGAAACATATGCAGCTGCAGATGGTGATCCAGCACATGCTACAGTAATTCAAATCATTAAAGATCAAGCAACAGGTAATATTCTTGCAAAACGAAATCTAACTACAAAAGAAGCAGTACCAAATGATGCTCAAATAACTCGTAGTTCTTATGATTATGTTACAAAAGATAACTTAAATGATTATGAGAAAAAAGTTTTAGCTAATAAATGGAATGGTAAAGAAGAAGAATATATAACATTTTTAAATAGTTCTAATCAGATGCGTACAAATCCAGATTTTAGAAAGGATTTGTATGCGCAATTTGAAAAAGATATAGAACTAGAAAATAATTATACAGGAAGAGCAGCTGGTAAAACCAAATTTAGAGCAACATTACCAGCTAATGAATCTGATATGATAAATTCTCTTATAGCTTTTGAAGAAAGAAATGCAAGATTACAAGCGTATGGAAATAAATCTGCTGGTTCTCAAAATACTGTTGCAGGTGGTACAGATCAAGGTCGTTATATTAATAAATCTGCAAATGACATAATCAAGGCTAATCCTATTGCTTTAGGTGATTTGGATTTTTCAAAAGGATTTCAAGGTCAGGCCGCGTATATTGCATATAATAATCTATTAACAAAAGATCCTAAGTATAAAGCATTTGCATCACCACAATATGGTATTGCTGATGAGGACATTGGTTATGGAGATGGCACAGTATCAGGTATTGATAATGTCCTTGTCAATACAACTCTTTTTCAACGTTTAGGATGGAATTCAAAGCAACCACCTGAAATTAAACCAGGTGAAAAACAAGCACATTACTGTGTTGATTATGAAGATGGTTCAAAAGAGGTTATAACAAGAACTTATAAAGACACTGAACAACCTGATGCACCAGATGTTGGTGAAACAATAAATGGTAAAAAAGTAAAGGCATCTGTAGTATACAACGATCTTGTTACAGCACAAACAAATTGTAAAACAAGTACAACAATAATACCACCTAAAATACCACCAGTTCAACCAACAGGTTGGTTTGCTCCTGATATTGTAAATTATGCAGCAGCATCACGTCAGATAATTCCAAACACACCACCTACATTGCGCCAAATAGCACAACCAATGAGTGGTTATGATACTATTAATCCAATTACTAGAATTGCTGGTACAACAGGATTAATGCGTCAACAAGCAGATTTGGCAATGAATACAATGGACGCAACTACTGGATTTGCTGCTATGGCTGGTCAAGGTTATGATAAACTTGCTGAACAAATTGGTGGTGTAGAAGAGGATAATACAACAAAAATTGTTAATCCTTATCTTGCAAGAATTGGTAATTTGGCTACAGATGTGGATTACAAAAATACCATGTTACGTGGTAAGTTTGATACAGAAGGAGCAATATATCCAGAAGAACTTGCTGCTCAAAGAAATAAAAAAGCAGCACAAGAAGCAATGTTATGGGGTAAAGGTTGGGGTAATGTACAAATAGATAATTCTTTAAGAGTTGCTAATCCTAATGCATGGCATGCTAATCGTCTTAGTCCTATATTTCAGTGGTCTGGAGTAGGACGTGATCCATTAGTAGCTAATACAATGACATCAGCCAATGGAGTAGGACAACAAGATTGTTCAACTGTATATGCTACAGCTTATGAATCAGTTAAAGGTCAAACAACAATGGATGAGGCTGCTAAAAAAGAATATGCTGCTAATATGCAGAAAGCATGTATATCTCAAAATAATAGTCAAATGAATAGAACACAACAACAGCTATACAATGCTGGCATAACTAACATGTTTGGTGCACAAAAATTTGGAGGAACAATATACACAGCTCCAGGTGCTATGGAATATGGAGGTATGTTTTATGATGATGATAATAATTAATTAAAAGGTTATGGCAAATTTTGTTCAAGGTGACGCAAGTCCAATAGCAGACATTAAACCGTGGTCTCCTGATTGGTCATTTTTATCACAGGTATATGGAGTAACGCAAGCACGTTTTGACAAAGGTTTTAACCAAGTCAAAAATCTTTATAATTCTGTTTTAAATAGTCCATTAACAAATTCAGAAAATCAACAGTTTAGACAAGGAATGTTTGAAAAGATTCAAGCAAGTCTTCGTGATGTATCTGCTTTAGATTTATCAGATCCAACAAATGTAATGCGTGCTCAATCATTACTTAATCCAATAAGTGAAGATAAAGAGTTAGCGTATGATATGTATGTAACTAAACATCATGATAATCAAAAATCAATAATGGATACTTATAAGAATAGTACTGACGCAAAAATACGCGCACAGTACAATGACTATTCAAAATTAGATCTTATGTTTGCTGAAGATGACATGCGTAAAGCAAAACGTGGTGATGGTTCAATAACTTCAGTACAACCTCGTGATTTTACACCATTTGAAGACATTAATGATTATTTGTCAAGTGCAGCAAAAGATGCAAAACTACAAGTAAAGTTTGCTAATCCTGATGGTAAAGGTTACATAATGACATATACTAATGGTAAATATGCAGAAGTTCCTTTTAGTAATTGGGCAAAAATGACAATAGGTAATCGTTTTGATAGACAATTTGGAGTTATTGGACGTGTGACAGCAGAAAATCAAGTACGTGATTTAATGTCACAAGGAATGACAAAAACGCAAGCTACACAAGAAGTTGCAAAAACAATGTCTGCAGATTATATGGCTTCTCAGAAAACAGATGTTGAAGATACAACAACTAATCTTACTGATGTAAATTCACAATTGCAAACTATTAAAGATTTATATCCACAAGGAATCCCTTCTGGTAGAGCAGATATACTTGAAAAATATAATAAACTTGCTACGTTACGTACTGAGTTAATAAATGACAAAACTCAATCAGAAAGTGAGATTAAAAAAATAGAAGAAGATCCAGAAACTTATACAGTATCAAATCTTTATGGTATTCTTGCAGGTCAAGCTAAGAGAAATGCTGCAACAATTTGGGGTGTTAGTACAGCTCAAGCAACTGCAGAATTAGACATTAAACCAGATCAAAAAGTAATTGGTGATATGGATAGACATGCTACAAATGCTAGACATTCTGCATCATTAGCACAAAGTTGGAGAATACATCAAGATGATCAAAATATGGAGATGCTTAAAATGCAAAGAGGAGAACAAATGGATCTTCTTAAAATGCAAAAAGCAGAAGAACTTGCAATAATGAAATTAAAAGCAGAAGGTAACTTACCTACTGAAACATATGTTGGTGATTATATTGGTGCTTCTACAACAGGTGTGGATATATTAAAATCAGCAAATAGCAAAAATAAAAATGAGTTATTTAACAATGCTTTTGGTGCTCAAAATGGTTTAATGAATATGGTTTTAGGAAAGAGTAAAGATCATTCTAAATACTATAGTGTACTATCTAAAGTACAAGGTATAGCACAAGGTAATGGTGCTAAACTTTCAGATCAAGATAAGCAATTAATAAAAGAATATGGATCACTTGTTGGTTACAAGCGTGGTATAAATGTTTCAAGTGCATCTAGTGCTGATGCGTTATTACAGACACTTGCTTCAAATACTTATTCAAAAGCAACACAAGTATTACAATGGTATTCAGATTATGGTAAATCTTCTGAAGCTAAAAAATATGCTCAAGCATTTACTGGAACCATTACAAATATGAAAGGAATTCTGCAAGAACAAAAAGAACTTAATAAAAGTTATAAACAAATTGCAAGTACAGTATATGACTATAAAAATGGTAAAATAAGAGAAGATTATGAAGGTGCTAAAGTTATATCAAGATTACCAGATGGTACTCCAATATTTGATTTATCAGCTTTGTCAGAAGCAAAAAGGAAACAACTAAGTAAAGTTGTTGGTTCTGAATTTAACTCACGTTCTAATCCTGTTGGTTCTACATATAACATGACAAAACCACAACCTGATGAGATGTATCAATTCTTTAACAAAGCAGATAAAAATATTGTTATTACAAGATCAAATGGAGAAAAAATTGATGCAGCAACAATTGGCAATATGCCATATGCAGCTCAATTAAAACTATTTGGTGAATCATTTATAGCAAGTTTTGATCCTAGTGGTAAAAATGTATATGTAGATTTAAAAGTTAGTCCAAACAGTGGTGAAGCAAAGTCTATGAAACTTAAAGCTGGTGAAACCATTAGAGTAAAACTACCATATTCATATATTCAAAGTAGTTCAGGTTTAACTAGATTTAAAAACTACATTGGTAGTAACTCAATTGTTAATGACTCGTATGGTATAATGGAGGGATTCGCTAGAAATCCAATGGCAAGAGTTGAAGCTCCAACAAGTATGACAGCTACAGGATTTGATTTTACAGCAGCTGGTGTTAGAAATTCAAATGGTCAATATGGTGTAAACATTGATTTTACAATGATTAATCCACAAAAAAATGTTAAAGAAGGAACAAGTAGATTCTTTCAACTTGATCCAAATGATCCAACTCAGTTTTTACAAATATCTGAAATGGTAAATGCCACATGGACAAACTATCAAAATGCAAGTTCAATTTGGGAAGAACAATTTAGTCAACAACAATTATTACAATATCCAGAAATAGGAAACTAATGGCTGAAGATTTAGAAATGGGTACAGAGCAATTAGCAGAAATGACTGCTAATGCAGAAGCAAGCATAGGAGAAGCAAGCATAGGAACAGAAGCAAACTTAGCACAAGAATTGCCAGTTGATGCTGCGTTAGAATTAGATGCTGCTAAATTACAAGCACAAAATGATACACCTGCATCTTTTGATATAAATAATATGGTACCTGGTGGTCCTGGTGATGGAGTTAATTTTGGTCAACAATCAGCACCTGTAAGACCAAATGTTTCATCACGTACACCAGATCCAAGTGATTTTTTAAAGTCAATGAATAAGATCATTGATTCAAATGCTAATGAAATATTTGTTAATAGACATAAGAACGATGTAACTGTTGGTCCTAAAGCACGTTATGCTGGTGCAGACATTGACATGTTTAGAAACCAAGATGATTTTGATCCTCAAGGGTTTAACTACTTCAATCCTGAAAAGCAAAAGGGATATATTGAAGCAGAAACTTGGGGATCCGCATTAGGTAAAGGGATTGATAGTTTTGCCACAAGATTTGGCAATACTTTTACAGATCACTTTGCGTCATATGGTAGAATAGGAGATGCTCTTATTAACTGGGATTGGGATAAACTGAAGTACACAGAAAGTGAAATGGTTGAGGCAAACTATGCTGAATACAAAGACTCAATGAAAAACTATGTGTTTGTACCACCAGAAGAAGATGATGACATATTGAGTAAACGTTCTATTTCAGAATTTGTTGGTAATGCTGGTTTTGCATTAGGAACATTTGCAGGTTTTGGATTAGAGTTGGCAGCTGATGCTGTCATAACTGCATTTACTGTTGGTGGTGGAGCTGCATCATTTGGAGCTACAGCTACAAGAATGGCAGCAAAAGAAGCAGCAATGGCTGGTTCAAGAGCTGCAGCAAAAGGATTTGCAGCAGGTGCTAAAACTGCAGCATTTAAATTTACAGACTTTGTTGCAGACATGGGTAAAGGTGCTTTTCATTTTGCAAATCAATCCACTGATGCATTGTCAATGGCAGGCAAAGTAACACAAAAAGCAAATCAAGCTAAGGTTGTAGCAAATGCAGGAAAAGTTGGAACAGATGCTTTAAGAACATCAATGAAAGAAGTATTTGATATATATACATTAAATCTTCGTAACATAGTTAAATCCAAATCATTTAATCAACTTGCTGGTAATATTGCAAAAGGTGTACCAATTCTTGGTACTGGAATTAGATATGGAGAAAAGGTTGCAGCTGGTGTCAAAGGTGGTTTAAGTACTGGTAAATTAGTTGGTATTGGATTGCAAGGTACAAGACGTATGTTGCAAGAATTTAACATGTCATCAACTGAAGCAAATTTTGAAGCAGTAACAGCATATGGTACTACGCTTGATATGATGGTAAATCAGTATCGTGCAGATCATGAAGGTGAAAATCCTTCAGCAACTGAGTTTGCAAAAATGGAAGAACTCTCTTTAAAATCCGCAAGTAGTAATTATAATACTAACTTGGGTATTTTATTAGTCACAAATAGATTTCAATTTGGTTCTTTATTTAATCGTTTTGCTGGTGCAAACAAATGGACAAAAGAAATATTACAAGAGGGTGCTGCAAATACTCTTGGAATAAATAGAATGTGGAGTTCAAGTAAACTTCTTGCTAAAACTTATCAAAAAGGTTTTATGGGAACATATGGATTACTTGGTAAAATAGGAAAAGACTTTGGAAGAAAGCAAGCACTATATGAATTTGGAAAACAATTCTCAAAAGATCTTTTGCGTTTTGAAGTTATTGAAGGTTTGCAAGAAAACTTGCAAGAAATGTCTGGAGCAGCATGGAAATATTATTATGCTGGTCAATATAATGGTTATAAATATACATTAGAACAAGCATTTGATAAAGGATTAGGTGAACAGTTTACTAAACAAGGATTTAGAACATTTTTACAAGGAGCATTAACAGGTTCTATGATTAGACCTGTTACACATACTGTAGGTAAGTTTACAAACTACTTGAATGAAAAAGCAATGGAGAGATCTTACAAAGACAATCCTGCAGAGAATCCTTATGTAAAAATGAAGGAGCAACTTAAGAGAGATATCAAGTTACAAAATGACCTAATGGGTCAAATGTCTGCTAAGAAATTTGAAGATAATGTTATAAATTTTACTAATCAAGTTGACTCATCATTAGCACAAACAGAAGCAGCAGCAAAAGGTCATCAATACGAATGGCAAAATGCAAAAGATAACGCTGTATTATCAGGTGCAATGGCAGCAAATCGTTCTGGTACAACAGCAATGTATCAACAAGCACTTCGTGAGATGGGTAAGACTATGACCAATGAAGAATTTGAAGCAGCATTTGGAATTAAACTTGAAGATACTAAATACAATTCTACAGCAGAGTTTACAGAGGCAATGGCAAAAGATGTCAAAAAGTATTCTGACACAATTGATGGTATTCGTAAAAAAGTTAAAAATCTACCTGACCCCTTAATGTATGAAGCAGGTTCTAAAGAAAGATTAGTATCTACAATTATGCATAATGCTCAAGAAGAAGCAATACGTATTATTGCATTAAATGCAATGAAAGCTACGCGTGCATCTGAACGTGCTCAAGCAATAAGTCAAGATCTTTTAAAGATACCTGGTTTTGCTAATTCATCTGAATATGCATTACGTGTACTTGCTAATCCTGAAAGTTTTAAAGGAGAAAGTGGTAACATGTTATCAGAAATAAAACTATTAGAAGAAAGTTTAAAACAAGGAGTTGACTTTACACCTGAACAGAAAAAGACTATACAAGAAAAGTTAAATAGCAAAAAAGAATTATTAGATACATATAATAGTTGGTTTAACTTTTGGGATAATCGTGAACAATTATTAGAAAGAGAAGATTCAAAAACAGGTGAGAAAGGAGAACAGAAAGAAAAAGTATATGATACATTTACAGGTGTTCCCTTTAAAGCAAAAGAATACGATGAAGATGGTGTTCTTATAAATGAAGAAGCAACTGTATATTCATTAGATCACAAAGATGCAATTGAAACATTTAGAAAGTTTATAAATTTACGCAATAAAGATGCAGGTATAACTGATCAAATATCAGAAGAAGATTTAAGAGAAGCTTTTGACAAAGTTGTTGACTTTATGAGACTTGATCAAGATCAAAAGGATTACATGCGTTCTATGGATCTTTTGTTTAATCCAGATTACTATCGTCAAACAATAACAAGTATACAAGATGGTAGATTTAAATATGAAATACTAGAACTTGTAGATGGTTTAAATGATAGATTGTTTAATGTTATTAAGTATGTAGTAAGCAGTTCTGATTTAGAAGATCCAGTTGAAAAATTACAATTAGCTTTTAAAATCTTTGAGGAACTATCTACAACTGTTAAAGGAAGTGATTACTATAAAAACTTAGTTCTTATTGGTATTGATGAAAATACAGGATTACAAAATGCTAAATTTGCTCAAGAGAATTTAACAAAACTTAATGAAGTTATTGAAGATAAAATTGCAGAGATATTAGATTCTTATGCATCTCAAGAAGTAACAGGAGACATAAGTGATTTAGAGTATGAAGATTTTCAAAAAACTAAAAAAGTCCCTGGATATGTAATGTCTATGATTGGACGCAAACTTGCAAAAGAAGAAACTCTTAGTGATAGACAAAGCGAAGTATACGAAGCAAATAAAGATCAGATTGACGCAATAATAGCTAGACTTAACATTAATAAAAATGCTGGTCCTGGAATGTCTGATATATCATTGGTAGGAGTAGCAAAAGAAAGACTAGTTGAAACTGGTGAATTTGAAATAGCAGAATTAGATACAATGAATGAAAAAGATTTGTTATCTCTTGCTGTAGAAAAAAATGTTATTACAGAAGAAGAAGCTGTTGAACATTATTCTGGTAAAGCAGTTGAAGTTATTTCTGATGAAATTTATAATGCATTTAAACAAACACAAGAAGTTGAAGATATAGTTCTTGAAAATATTGCCAGACGTGATTTAGATGATATTGAATTAAGTCCAAGAGAACAAGAAATAATGCAAGCAAAAGTTGCAGAAATATCTGAGATTCAATCAATTATAGAAGATGAAAGAGTAAGAAGTGAAGAAGAAAATGCACCTATAACTGAATCAGAAGAAGAAGTTGTACCACAGGTTTTAGAACAAGCAGATGATGTTGAAGAAAAAACAACTGATACTGTTGGTGGAACTATAAGTAATGCAGAATCTGCTGCAGATGAAACAGATAAACTTTTTGAAACTCTTTATGGTACAGGTAAAGATGGTACTAACAAAGAAGAGAATGAACAAGAACCATTTGTAGTAAAAGGTACTGAAGAAGAAGGTTTTGAAGTTGTATCAAGAAATGGTATTCCTTTAAGTAACGAAAAAATTCAGTCTGAGAATGAAGCAGTAGATTTAGCAAATAATCTAAATGCCACAAGATCAAATATAGATTGGTCAACAGAATTTTTAGGAGACTTATCTAAAGATGAAGAAGCACAATACAAACTAGATAGAATGGTACGTGGAGGTCAAACATCTTTACGTGCATACAATAAAGCAAATGAAACAGAGATTACAACTCTTGAGGATTACTATAAACTTCCAGAAGGTAAAAGAAATCTTAATGATATTAAAGAATCAATATTAACAAATGTTCCTCTTAGTAAGATAAAACAAAAAAGAAAAAAGGTTGCAAAAGAAGAAGCAGAACAATCTGATCTTTTTGAAAATACAACTTCAAGTTTTGTTGGTGGTCCTGCATTGCCAATGCAATCTATTCAAGATCTATTTGATAGACTTGAG
>Ga0181364_1000006_pt1 | contig 41024 bp, 41 predicted proteins | sample Fa13NDMM110SN_FD_130108 | JGI IMG/M metagenome (GOLD analysis project Ga0181364, IMG submission 130108) | Freshwater viral communities from Lake Michigan, USA - Fa13.ND.MM110.S.N | ecosystem: Environmental > Aquatic > Freshwater > Lake | place: USA: Michigan | collected 2013-09-24
CGTGCGTGCGCGTGCGTGCGCGTGCGTGCGTGCGCGTGCGTGCGCGTGCGTGCGTGCGCGTGCGCGCGGGCGCGTGCGCGCGTGCGCGCGACCCTAGTCGTGCTGCCCACGCTAGTCGCGCTGACGGTAGACGGTAAACTTAAAAACTTTCAAAGTTTGTTATAGATGGTTCAGGCAGGATGTTTATAATCTTCTATAGGTATATCTAAAGAGGATAACTAAATAAGGAAGATGTAGGGGTACATCATCCTAAGTAATCCTCAGGCTTACCCCCAAGCCAACCTTAGGAGAACCTGTGAAGGAAACTGACCTTGAGGCCGAGATGACCGAACTCGGCATCGCGCGGTATCGTTCCCGTCTGGCCAAGAATCGCTCAGCCAAACTGGAGACCTGTTCCACGGCAGGGCAGCGCGTGCTGGAGCGGGCAGTCCACGAACTGACCAATGGTCTGGATGCGTGGGTTGCCACGGCCTCAACCCAACCCGGCAGGATGCACCGGGTCCTTCCGTTGATGACCCTAGTCCCGCTGCCCATTGTCTCCATGCTGACTTGTAGATGCGTGATAGATGGCATTGCCGCTTCACGGACGATCAACTCGCTTGCTGCACAAGTTGGACGATTGGTCGAGGATGAGTATCGATTCCGAAAGATCCGAAAGGACAACCCATCGTGGTGGTCCAAGATGACCAAGTTGGTTGCCAGACAGTCTGGTGACCTGAGCAAGACTCGGTTCATCAAGAAGTCTGCTAAGTTGCATAGCATGAGCCTGCCCTCGTGGTCCACGAAGGATCGCGTTGCGTTGGGTCTGGTGTGCATCGAACTAATGAAGCAGCACACCGGCGTGATCGAGATCGTTAACCGGACCAATGTCCTCGGCAAGGATGTGACGCTGGTTCGGGGAACTGACGAGTTCATTGCGTGGCTTGAGAAATCCCACGGTGCAGCCGAGTTCATGCAACCGGTGTACATCCCGATGGTCGTGAAGCCCGTGCCTTGGGATTCGGTCTGGAACGGTGGCTACCTCGGGACATCGTTCGGCCGCCGTCCACTAGTCAAGGTGACGAACAAGCGTTACCTCCAGACCCTGGACTCTGGTGACCTGAGCACCGTGTTCGCAGCAGTAAACCGCATTCAGGATACCCGTTGGCAAGTGAACGGGAATGTTCTCGATGTCCTCAAGAACGCTTGGGAAAACGGCCTGAGTATCGGAGACCTGCCCGGGCGCAACTCCATGCCCATCCCGGCCAAGCCCGTTGACATCGATACGAACGAAGAGGCCCGCAGACAGTGGCGGAAGTCGGCAGCCCGTGCCCACTTCGACAACGACTGCCTGCGCAGCAAGCGCATCGCAGTTGGAAAGACTCTGTGGCTGGCGGACAAGTACGGACAGACGCCAATGCACTTCCCGCAGGAACTGGACTTCCGCGGCCGTGTCTACCCGAAGCCCGTGTTCCTGAACAATCAGGGTTCCGATTGGCAACGGTCGCTGCTCAAGTTCGCCGACGGAAAGCCGGTCGATGACGATGGCATGATGTGGCTGATGATCCACGGTGCCAACATGTGGGGACTGGACAAGGTTGCCTACAACAAGCGAATCGACTTCATCGAACAGAATCTCAAGGCGATCCTCGCTGTTGGCAAGGACCCGCTTTCGGACAACTTCTGGACCAACGCTGACAAGCCTTGGGCATTCTTGGCGTTCTGTGTGGAACTGGCCGCTATTCACGCTGATCGTTCATATGCATCCGGCCTGCCCGTCCATGTGGATGGCAGCAACAACGGCCTGCAAATCTTCTCGCTCCTGCTCAAGGACCCGCTCGGCGCTACCGCCACGAACTGCGTTCCGCTCGACAATCCCGAGGACATCTACCAGCGCGTGGCAGACTTGGTGAACATGAAGTTGGCCGCCAGCGATCGTCCCGAGGATCGCGTGTGGCTTGACTTCGGGATCGATCGCAAGACCACCAAGCGCGTGGTCATGTGCCTGCCTTACGGGCTCACCGAGTACAGCAGCCGCGAGTATGTGCGCGACTGGTATCTCGACAAGGCCCGGTCTACCGGCAAGCGTGCCTTTGAAGTCGAGGCCGTGTTCAACGAGGTGGGCATCCTGACGAAGTACATTTGGGAATCCATCCGAGAGATCGTGGTGTCAGCGGTCGGTTGCATGGACTGGCTCAAGGCCTGTGCGCGCATCCATGTGGAATGCGGACAGCCAATCCGTTGGACCAGCCCGTCTGGCTTCTTGGTCGAACAGGGATACAAGAAGATGAATCGCGTGGTGGTCAAGACGAGCATCGGCTCTGTGCTGCGCCAGCACCGCATTCTCGTGGACGGAGAGCACCTTTCCATGTCGCGCAATGTGAACGCGATCAGTCCCAATGTGGTGCATTCGATCGACGCATCGGTTCTGATGGAATCCGTGGTTCGCGCTGGTATCCGAGATGTCAACTCCTTCTCCTGCATCCACGATTCGTTCGGGACCGTTGCGGCTGACATGGGCAAAATGGCATACGCAATCCGCGAAGTTTCTGTGGAAATCTTCTCGCAGCCAATCCTGAAGACGCTACAATCCGAAATGCAGGCTTACCTGCCGAAGGGTGTAGACCTCCCTTCGCCACCCGTGGCCGGAACGCTGGACATCAACCAGTTGCTGAAGGCCGAATACTTCTTCGCTTGACACTAGGAGAAATCATGAACAGCAAGAATCCGACGATCACCACGCCTCAGGGCACAGCCATCTTCCCCAAGTTGAACGAGCCCGACAAGAAGTTCAACCCGGAAGGCGTGTACAGCGTCACCCTGCGGCTGCCCGACAGCGAGGCCAAGCCGCTCATTGCAAGCCTGACCAAGATGCACGATTCGTTCTACAACGAGGAGTGCAAGAAGTTGGGCAAGAAGGCCCTGAAGAAGGGTTCCTTCCCGTGGAAGGTCGCCACCAATTGGGACAAGGAAACCGAGTCCCGCGTTGATGTCCCCGGCTTCACCGACTTCAACTTCAAGTTGAAGGCCAAGGTCACGACCAAGACCGGCAAGTCGTGGGAGCAGCGCCCGTCCCTGTTTGATTCGCGGCTCCAGCCTCTCCCGCCCGACAGTGATCCGGTGGGTGGTGGTAGCATCGTCCGTGTGAACGCCGAGGTGTTCCCGTGGTATACGCCCTCGCTCGGCTTCGGCATCAGCCTCCGTCCCCGTGGCGTTCAGGTTCTTGAACTCAAGACCTATGGCCCCAAGGACGCGACATCGTTTGGTTTTGCTGAGGAGAACGGTTACACCTTCACCGCCTCCACGAGCAACGATGCCGCCAAGGCGTTTGTCTCCGACTCTGACGAAGAGTCCTCGGACTTCTGATCCCTGTGGCGAAGCAGGGCCCAAAATCCTCGGACAGTTCCGCACTGATTTCGATCAATGCCGAACCATGTCCGTGTCCCCGCCCGCGGGTGGGCAGGTGGGGCGCGTATTACCCGGCGAAGTACAGCAAGTGGAAGGCATCCTTCTCTTCCGTACTTCGCCGGGTAGTCGAGGAAGAAGGCATCGAGAAGTTCACGGGACCGATCGAGGTCCGCATCGTCGTATCGGCCACCCGCCCGAAGACGAGCAAGTTGAGCCATCCGCGTCCTGATGTAGACAACTACGCCAAGTCTGTTCTCGACGCGAGTAACAAAATCCTGTGGGATGATGATTCGCAAATCACCCACCTATTTATCTCCAAACTCTGGACACCCACCAAATGTCCTCCGCAGATAATCATCTATGTGACACCGGCGAAACCGCCTTTGTCAGACACGAAGCCTGCCCGTCCTGTAAGTCGAAAGACAACCTAGGCCGCTGGTCTGATGGCCACGGTTACTGTTTCGGATGCGGGCACTATGAGCCCGGGTCCGATTCTCCTATTGAACCCACCACCAAGGGAACACGGATGTCATCCTTGATCGATACCAGTTACTCCCCGCTCCCGAAGCGGATGCTCAACGAAGAAACCTGCCACCTGTTCAAGTACGGGATCTCCACCTACAACGGACGCCCCGTTCAGGTCGCTACCTACTGTGACGAGAGCGGTACCCCCGTTGCTCAGAAACTCCGCTTCCCCAACAAGGACTTCATGATCCTCGGGGAAGCCAAGAAGATGTCCCTGTACGGTCGCAACCTGTGGCGTACCGGGGGCAAGATGGTCGTGGTCACCGAGGGCGAGATCGATTGCCTCAGCATCAGCCAGTTGCAGAACAACAAGTGGCCTGTGGTCTCCGTTCCCAACGGTGCTCACAATGCGGCCAAGGCATTCCGTGAGAATCTGGAATGGCTGGAATCCTACGAGACCGTTGTCATCATGTTCGACAACGACGAGGCTGGCCGAGCCGCAGCGCAGGAGTGCGCCCTGCTCCTCAGCCCCGGCAAGGCCAAGGTGTCCACCCTGCCGCTCAAGGACCCGAATGAGATGCTGGTTGCTGGCCGTGGCAAGGAAGCCATCGATGCCATTTGGAACGCCAAGATGTTCCGACCGGACGGGATCATTCCCGGCACGGAGATGTGGGAAACCATTGTCAACAGCCCAGCGGTGTCCAGCATCGCCTACCCTTGGGGTGGCCTGAACACCATGACACTTGGGCTCCGCCAGCGAGAGTTGGTCACGCTGTGCTCGGGCTCCGGCATCGGCAAGTCCAGCGTTTGCCGCGAACTTGCCCACTGGCTCATCAGCCAAGGTCAGACGATCGGATACATCGCTCTTGAGGAATCAACTAGGCGCACCGCGCTTGGCCTCATGGGCATTGCAATGAATCGGCCGCTCCATATCGAGATGGCCACGGCGGAAGGAAAGGTGCCCGATGAATCAGAACTCCGAGCCGCATATGAGTCCACGGTGGGAAGCGGCCGTGTTTACCTGTACGATCACTTTGGTTCTCTTGATTCGCAGAATCTGCTCAGCCGCATCCGCTACATGGTCCGCGGTTTGGGGTGTGGTTGGATCTTCTTGGACCACCTGTCGATCGTGGTTAGCGGATTGGGTGAGGGGGACGAGCGTAGGCTGATCGACAACACGATGACCGCCATGCGGTCTCTCGTGGAGGAACTTGGTTGCGGGATGGTTCTCGTATCGCACCTGAAGCGTCCCGATGGTAAGGGCCACGAGGAGGGAGCGCAGACCAGCCTCGCCCAACTCCGAGGCTCCGCCGCAATCGGACAACTGTCTGACCTTGTGATCGGTCTGGAACGAAACCAGCAGGACGCGAAGAACAAGGACCTGACTTGTGTCCGTGTTCTGAAAAATCGATTCACTGGCGAGACGGGACTGGCAACGGCCTTGCAATACGACCGAGGAACTGGTAGGCTCCTTGAGGCTTCGCTGCCTGACCCCGCGTCAATGTTTGACACAGACAGCGACTTCTGATAAGGTACCACCCATGCAGACTTTCCTACCCCTCCCGTCTTTCGAACTGTCCGCACTTGCTCTCGACAAGCAACGGCTTGGCAAGCAGCGCGTAGAGGCGTACCAAATTCTTCGCGCACTCAATGGCCAGTCCAAGGGGTGGGTCAACCATCCAGCCACCAAGATGTGGCGCGGCTATGAGCCCGCACTTCGCCAATACCTCCGCGCCATGATCCTTGAGTGGATTGCCCGTGGATACAAGAACACCATGGATATTCCTAAGTATGATCCCGGCGTTCCCATGCCCCCATGGTTTGGAGACGATCGACTGCACTCCAGTCACCGGGCTAACCTCAAGCGCAAGAGTTTCAACGAATACGGACACTATGGAGAAGACCCGTCCACTCCATACTTCTGGCCTTCCGAACACAAGGAATACAGCAATGCCCTCTCGGTGTGAACTAGAAGATGCGTATGGATATGTGTGTGACTGCACTAGACACGACCCAATTGAAAGCCTTTGTGGCTGGTGCAGACGGCATCGTGAAGATCAAATCGCAGAACAAGAAGCAGAGGAACTTGAGATGAACACAATCGATGAATTGAACGACCGTATCGAACTCCTCAAAAAGGAGTTGCTGTCAAAGGATGCTGAGATAGCCGACCTCAGGCGCAAGAACGCAAGTCATCATGTTGAAGCAGCCTCTCAACGGGCGTATGCTGATCGGTTGGATTGCCACCTGCGGGACGCGAAGGCAAACATCGTTCTGCTGATGTCGAAGATTCAAGAGTTTGAAGCCCGCGAATATTGAATCAAAAAGGACATGCATGAAAGACATCGTCAAACAACTCCGAGCCAACAGCGAGTGTCTTGCCCCGTCGATCATGCTTGAGGCCGCTGACACCATCGAACGCCTACTCGCCGAGCGCGACGAGGCGAGGCGGGAAGCCTGTGGTCACGATGAAACTATTGGAGGAGCAATGTTGGAAGCGGCCCGCCGTGGGTGGGACTGCTTCAAGGAGGGCCACAAGTGAGTACGGTCGTCTTTGACATCGAATGCAACGGATTCATAGACACAGTTACACGCTGTGTCTGCATCGGATACAGCATTAACGGTGGTGATCCGATCATCGCGTTTACTCCCGAACAGATTACTACGGCCCTCGATGCGATCAGGAACGCTGATGTTGTGATCGGCCACAACATCATTGCGTTCGATATCCCGGTCCTGAACAAGTTGTATCCCAAATGGGGTGGGCCACTAGGCAAGATCAGGGACACCCTTGTTCTTGCTCGACTGGTCCACCCCGATATTCGGGATGACGACTTCCACGCCACCGCCTTCCCGCCAACCCTGATTGGCAGCCACTCCCTCAAGGCATGGGGAGTTCGGTTGAACATGCCCAAGGGTGTGGAACTGGATGATGTTGTTGACTATGCCTCGCTTGAGTACACCGATGACCTTGGTGACTACTGCAAGCAGGATGTAGTGATCACGGCCATGCTGTACGCGCGGCTGGCAGCAAAGGCATTCTCAGAGCAGTCGATCGAACTTGAACACAAGTTTGCGACAACGATCATGCTGCAAATGCGAAACGGCTTTGCCTTTGACAAGGCCGCGGCTGGCTCGCTGTACGCCAGTCTCGCTTCCGACCGTGATCTACTGGTCAAGACCCTTCAGGAAGAAGTGCCTCCCGCTCAGCAGGTCATGAAGACCAAGACTAAGTTGATCCCCTTCAACCCTGCCAGTCGAAAGCAGATTGCCCATGTCCTGAAGACACAGTATGGATGGGTTCCCGAGGAGTTTACCCCCGGCGGAGAACCCAAGGTTGACGAGTCTGTTCTCGGTGCGCTTGACTTTCCGATTGCCAAGAAACTGTCGCAGTACCTGACAATTCAGAAGCGCATCGGGATGCTGGCTGAGGGAGACGAGGCGTGGCTGAAGGTTGAACGGAAGGGAAGGATCTACGGATCTGTAAACCACAACGGTGCAGTCACCGGCCGTTGCACCCATCGTGGCCCGAACATGGCTCAGGTCCCCGCATCGGGGTCCATCTATGGCAAGGAATGCCGATCCCTGTTCATCGCCGCCCCGGGAATGGTCTTGGTTGGGGTGGACGCTGCTGGCCTTGAGTTGCGTTGCTTGGCCCACTACATGGCCAAGTGGGATGATGGGGCGTTCGCCAAGGAACTACTGGAGGGCGACATCCACACGGCCAACCAAAAGGCTGCCGGACTGGAAACTCGCAATCAGGCCAAGTCATTTATCTACGCTTTCCTGTACGGTGCCGGGCCAGCCAAGTTGGGCAAGGTGGTTGGCGGTGGATATGATGAGGGTAAGAAACTTCAGCAGCGATTTCTTACAAAGGTTCCAGCGCTCAAGGCTTTGAAGGCAGCAGTCGAAAAGGCTGCGGAGCGTGGTACAATTACTGGAATAGATGGCCGGAAACTTCGTATTCGTTCGGCCCATGCCGCACTGAATACACTGTTGCAGAGTGCCGGTGCCATTGCCATGAAGCAGGCTACGGTGCTCATGAACGAGGAGGCATCTAAGTACGGTGCCCGACAGGTTGCTCACATTCACGACGAGATCCAATGGGAAGTACCGGAACAGAACGCTCAGGCTTGGTCGGAATTCTGCAAGAACTCCATCACAAGGGCAGGCGACTTGTTGGGCTTCAGGTGCCGCCTCGACGGAGACGCAAGGGTGGGAAAGTCGTGGGCAGAAACACACTGACAAAAACCGTTCTTGCGTATACCGCCGGTCTGTTTGATGGCGAAGGGTGCATTCGTTACCGAGATACCGAGATCGTTCACATTACTAGTTGCTACCCCCACCATCTTCGTCGTATCAGCGGATACTTCGACATGGGCAGGGTCAGGAAAATTGTGAACACCCGTCCAAACACGCGGACGGCATGGAGGCTGGACTTGTCGGGCAAGGACGCCCGCGCGTTTATTATCGCCATTCGGCCTTACCTGTTTGAAAAGGCTTATCAGGCCGATATAATGCTCAGCATCAAGGACATGCCCAAGAATTCTCTTACGAGAACTCGGGCAATCGAAGAACTGGCCAAGGCCAAAAGGATCGAATATGGACCGTCATGAACGAGAAGAAGAACCCACCACGGACGAGATGATGAAGATCCTGTCCCGCCGCTTCGATTCTCTGGTCTTTGTCGGATGCCAGACCAAGAACCGCAGCGCGCAGGACCTGACCTTCTGCACAGTCGGACCATTCCACTCCTGCATCGGGCTGGCTGAGACAGCGAAGATGCTAATCCACAACGGCGGAATCGAGGACTAAATGGCAAACAAGAAATCCACCCGGAAGACGGTTGCCCTGATCGATGCCGACATCGTTCTGTATCAATCGGCCTGTACGGTTGAGCAGGAGATTGATTGGGGCAACGATTGGTGGACCCTGCACTCCGATGCCCGCGAGGGCAAGATGGTGCTCGATGTCTCCATCATGGACATCAAGGAGGCCACCGGAGTCAAGGACTGCATCCTGTGCTTCAGCAGTCCGAACAACTGGCGGTTTCGGGTCCTGTCCGATTACAAAGCCAACCGCGCCGGAAACCGCAAGCCCCTTTGCTATCACGCACTGAAGAAGTACGCAGAGGAAACCTACGACCACCGCGCCTACGGCCTTCTTGAGGCTGACGATGTGATTGGACTGATCGCTACCAGTCCCGGTGCGGACCACGATTACATCATGGTTTCTCAGGACAAGGACTTCAAGTCCATTCCCGGCCGCCACTACAATCCCCGCAATCAGGAATTCTTCACGGTGGACAAGCCCTCCGCTGATCGATTCCATCTGTACCAGACCCTTGTGGGGGATCAGACAGACAACTACAAGGGCTGCCCGGGAATTGGACCAGTGAAGGCCGAGACCGTTCTCGGGACTACCCCCACTTGGGCATCCGTGGTAGGATGCTACGAAAAGGCGGGCCTGACCGAGGAGCACGCCTTGGTGCAGGCCCGTGTGGCCCGTATCCTGCGGCACGGCGAGTACAACAAGATGACCTGCGAGGTGAAACTGTGGACACCATGAAATTTGCCGTCAACTTTGAAGAAGTCAAGGATTCCGGTAATCGTGAGGAGTTCAGCACGGGTTCCCGCCGGGACATCCGCCACGGGAAGGGACGGTTTGACCTGATGAGCCCGTTCGTTCTTGAGCGGGATGCCCGACACCTTGAGAACGGTGCCCGAAAGTACGGGGACCGGAATTGGGAGAAGGGGCAGCCGCTTTCCCGATACTATGACTCGGCTGTCAGGCATCTCAATAAGTTCATGATGGGACACTCCGACGAGGACCACCTTGCGGCTGCCCGTTGGAACATCGCAGCACTGATGCACACACAGCACATGATCGAGGTTGGTATGCTGCCACCCGAACTTTACGATCTTCCCAACTTCAACCCAAACCGCCGATTTGAAGGAAACGAAGCATGAAAGCCGGAATCCCCTCAGAACACAGCCAGTATTCAAACAAGGCTCAAGTCGAAAAGCGAAAGCCTTCTGACGGCCTTCGTCCTTGGGGCGAAGTGGCCAGCCTGTATACCGAAAAGACTGGCGAGCCAATGAACGCCAAGTTGGCCGAGAACATCAACCAACGCGCCCTCAAGAAGTTGAGAATTGCTCTTGAAAAGGCTTCAAATGCTCAGATTCTTGAGACTTTCTCTTCCGAATTCGACTAACTAGGCGATCTCTTTCGTTTACTCTATGGAACACCCTGTAAACAGACCCCTTCCACCGATCGATCCCGATCTTGTGGAATCGTTGAATCAGAGGTTTCCTGACCGTTGTCCGGACATCACGATAAGCGACAGGGAAATCTGGTTCCAAGCGGGCCAGCGCAGCGTGGTGAACTTTCTCAAACATACCCGAGACAAGCAAGTAGAAAGCAGGTTTGATAATGTGCAAGGCTCCTAAGATGCCTAAGATGGGCCCTCCCCCGCCGCCCCCGCCCCCGGCAAACCCCTCTGCAATGAGGGTTCAGTCGGGAATTTCTGGTGGTGGAAGTGAAGTAGATGCTTCCATGGCACAGCGCCGTGGCAAGTCCATGCTCAGGATTCCGTCGATGCAGGCCACCGGCATCTCGTACTGAGGTAAAAAATGTACACAGGAACGGCAGCCAGTCTGTACAGTCGGCTAGAATCCGACAGGGACTCGTTCCTGCGGCGGGCGCGGGACTGTTCGTCTTTGACTCTTCCGATGCTGATCCCCCCGCAGGGGCACAGCCACGCCACAATCTTCCCCACGACCTTTCAGGGTCTTGGGGCTCGTGGCGTGAACCACCTTTCGGCATCGCTCTTGATGAGCCTTCTTCCCCCGAATCAGCCCTTCTTCCGGCTGGTCCTCGATGAGGAAGCGGTCCGGGCCATCGGAAATGCCAGTGAATATCGGACTGAGATCGACCAGACGCTCAGTTCAATCGAGCGGGCGGTGATGCAGGAGATCGAGACCATTGCCATGCGCTCTGGTCTGTTCGAAGCCCTAAAGCACCTGATCGTGGGCGGAAACGCCCTGATGTACCTGTCCGATGATGGCCTTCGGGTCTTCCACCTCGACCAGTATGTGATCAAGCGTGACCCCATGGGACGCCTTCTGCACATTGTGGTCAAGGAAACGGTTGCCCCGGCAGCCCTTCCTGAAGATGCCAAAGCAATCGTCATGTCTGAGTACGGGGATGGGTTCAACTCCAACTCGATGGACAGCACCTGTGACCTGTACACGATTGTTTGTCGCAATAGCGCGGACAAGTTCGACGCTTGGCAGGAGATCAAGAATATTGAGATCCCCGGAAGCCGTGGGTCCTATAACTCCTCAAGCCTGCCTTGGTTTGCCCTTCGAATGAACCGGGTCGATGGCGAAAGTTACGGCCGCGGATATGTCGAGGAATACCTCGGAGACCTGAAGAGCCTTGAGTCCCTGATGCAGGCCATCGTTGAGGGATCTGCGGCAGCCGCCAAGGTGCTGTTCTTGGTCAATCCGAACGGTCTGACCGATCCCGAAACCCTCTCTCGCAGCCCGAACGGAGCAATCCGAGAAGGGATGGCCACCGATGTTTCAGTGCTACAAGTTCAAAAGCAAGCGGATTTCTCCATTGCATTGCAAACTATTGGTGCGATCCGTGAACGCCTCAGTTACGCATTCCTGCTCGCGGAGTCTACGATTCGGAATGCTGAGCGTGTTACCGCGGAAGAGGTCCGTCTGACCACCGCTGCCGTCGAGCGCCAGTTGGGTGGAATCTACTCCATCCTCAGCCAAGAGTTCCAGTTGCCTCTCGTGGCACGCCTCATGGATGTCATGCAGCGCAAGAAGAAGTTGCCCAAGGTTCCCAAGGAATTCGTCAAGCCGGTGGTCATTACCGGAATCGACGCCCTTGGCCGCGGTAACGATCTTGCCAAGTTGGATGCGTTCCTGACCGGTATTCAGCAGACCTTTGGTCCTCAGGCCGTTGGGCAGTACATCAACATCTCCGAGTACCTGTCCCGCCGTGCGGCCAGCCTTGGGCTTGACCCTAAGGGCCTTATCAAGGACGAGGAGAGCATGGCTGCCGACCAGAATCAGGCCATGCAGATGCAGATGATGGACAAGTTGGGACCAGCCGCTGTGACGCAGTTGGGTAAGGGTCTTTCGACCGGAACCTTTGAAATGCCGGGCCCCGCCGCTGGCGCACAATCTTTGGGACAGGCCATGTCACCACAGGCAGCCGCTGGTATGATGGGACAACTTGGACAATAAGGAGGTCTAGAACAAATGGAACAGATTTCAATCAATCCAGAAATTACGGGATCAATGGCTCCGGGGCAGGAAATGCCCGGAGCAGAGCCCACGCAGAAGACGCAGGAAACCGCGGAACGCCCCGCATGGCTTCCCGAGGGATTTGACTCCCCGGAGGACCTTGCCAAGGCATACTCCGAACTTCAGAGTTCGCAGCAGAACAAGACCGAAGAGCAGCCGATGTCGGCTGAAGAGGTCGCTGTTGACGAGAAGTTGGGCAAGTTCTCGTCCGAGTTCTTTGAGACTGGTTCTCTTAGCCCGGACAGTTACAAGGAACTTTCCAAGATGGGCTACCCACGCTCGGTCGTGGACCAGTTCATTGAGGGTCAGAAGGCCCGAATGTCCATCGAGGAGACTCAGATCCTCTCCGAGATCGGTGGCAAGGACGAGTACACGGCCATGACTCAGTGGGCCGGTAAGAACATGAAGCAGAACGAGATTGAGGCCTATAATCGGGCTGTCGAGTCCGGTGATCTGGACTCGGCCATGTTCGCCGTAAAGGGCCTTCAGGCTCGCTACAAGGCGGCCTCCGGCGCAGCCGAACCCCGCTTCGTGCAGGGTGGAAAGACCGCTCCGGGTGGATATGACAGCGTTGCTCAGGTGGTTGCTGCCATGAGCGACAAGCGTTACAGCACCGACCCGGCTTATCGTGCCGAGGTTGAGCGAAAGATCGGAAATTCAACCGTCCTTTGAGGTTACTCTATGGAACTCATCAAGAAGCCCAACATCAAGACCACGATCCTCGGCATTGCCACCATCGTCACGGCGATTTCTTCCGCTCTCGTGACGCTGTTTGATGGCGATCCGCTCACCAATTTCGACATTGGCTCCGTTGTCGCGGCGATCACTGCCGGTATCGGCCTGATCCTCGCCAAGGATGCTGATAAGAGTCCCGCCTAATGTGGGCGGCCATCGTCGCGGCTCTACAGGCCGTGTTACAAGAATTGGTCGGTTTGGTATGGAGACGCGCCAATGAACCGTCACTATCGACGGATGCCAAAAAGCCTCCCGGCAATCTTTATGAGCGTTTTGCTCGCCGGGTGCGGAGGCACACGAGTGGTGTTCGTCCACCCAACCGACCATGATCTAATCAGACTTGGCCCCGATGTCCGGGGTCATGTCTATTTCTGGAACGGTTCCGAATGGGAACTTTCCAAAAACGAAGTCCGGATGCCTGAGGGCTGGTATGCCGGATATGTCCCTCCTGAGGGAGGGGCCCAAAGCAAGCCCAACTAACAACCTAAGACCACGCTACGGTGATGCTGCGGCATCTAAACCGTGTTGCACGGTCAGCGGTTGTCCTCTTTTCTTCCCGCTTTCTCACACAAGGATACTCAACAATGCCCGTAGGTAAGGTTTCTTTCATGGGCCAGAGCAATGGCTCTGGTACCTTCAGCACCACGTTTGCCACGCAGAACGATCTTTTTCTTAAGGTGTTCGCTGGTGAAGTTCTTCAGACGTTTGAAACTGCTGCGGTTATGAAGCCGCTGCACATGCTCCGAACGATCACGAGCGGTAAGACTGCTCAGTTCCCCGTTACCGGCATTGCCTCGGCTAAGTACCATAAGCCCGGCACTGACGTTCTCGTGGACAACGGTCACGACAGCGCGACTTATGTCACGGCTTTCAAGCACGCTGAGAAGACCATCAACATCGATGACCTTCTGCTTGCGACCACGTTCATCGACAAGTTGGACGAGGCGAAGAACCACTACGATGTGCGTTCCATCTACTCGCAGGAACTCGGCCGTGCACTTGCCAAGCAGTTCGATAAGAACCTGATTGGTCTTGCATGCTTGGCCGCAGCCACGTTCGCTAGCACTGTTCCCACGGCTCGTACTGAGACCCTGACGGGCACCGGTGCTGGTACCCTGCTCACCAACGCTGCCTACAACGGTGGCGCTGGCGCTGTTCCGGCGGCTGGCATCGATGAACTGGTTGACCAGTTGTATGACATGGCTGCTGCGTTCGACACCAAGAACGTCCCGTCTGAGGAGCGGTACTGCGTGGTTACTCCTACCACCTACTACCGTCTCATCAACTCCGCTGACGGTCTGGCACTCGTCAACCGCGATTACGGAAACGAAAGCAACGGTTCGTATGCCGATGCTCGCCTGCTCCAGATCGCTGGTTTCAAGATCATTCGCAGCAACAACGCCGCTTCAGTGTACGGTCAGGATGTTTCGACCACCGTCACTGGCGTGAACAACGGTACCGCTTACGGTGCAAACTTCACCCGCGTGGTGGCCGCTTGCTTCCAGAAGATGGCTGTTGGTACCGTCAAGTTGATGGACCTGTCGATGGAGTCGGAGTACGACATCCGCCTTCAGGGCCACATGATGGTCGCCAAGTACGCCATGGGTCACGGCATCCTGCGCCCCGAGTGCGCTGGCATCATCACTGGTACGGCTGATTCGTGATTAATTCCGCGGGCCTTCCCGCGTGCTAACCAAGGGCCCGATCACAGAAATGTGGTCGGGCCTTTTTACCTTTTCAGGAGAAACCATGCCACTAACGACCACTACCCGGCTTCAGGCCGTTAACACCATGCTGGCCACCATCGGCTCTGCCCCGGTGAACCAGTTGACGGGGCCCAATGCCCCCAATTCGGCTGATGTGGCCATGGCCATGAACACCCTCGATGAGGTCAGCCTGAATGTCCAGTCCCGTGGCTGGCACTTCAACACCGAAGAGAATGTCACCCTGAGCCCTGACCCGGTGACCAAGGAGATCGTCTTGGCCTCCAATATCGTGATGGTTGATGTCGATTTTCCGGACAATGAAGGTCTGGACATCACCATGCGGGGAGCCAAGATGTACAACCGCAAGACCAACTCTTTCCAGTTTGACGGACCGGTCGAGAAGGTTCGTCTGATCCGCATTCTGGAGTGGGACGACCTTCCGCAGGCTGCCCGCCACTACATCTCCATCCGAGCGGCCCGGATCTTTCAGGATCGAACGGTAGGGTCCGACAAGCACCACACCTATACCCAACAGGACGAGATCATCGCCCTGTCAAACCTGAAGAAATACGAAGGCGAGACCGCTGACCACTCGATCTTCGACAACTATGATGTCTACCGCGTGATCGATCGCCGGTACCCGTACCAGATTTGAGGAAACGATGCTGAACATTGCAATCCCGAACCTGTTGAACGGTGTCTCTCAGCAGCCCGCCAACCTCCGTTTTCCAACGCAGGCTGAGATTCAGGAGAACGCCTATTCCAGCGTTGTGGACGGGTTGGGTAAGCGGCCTCCGACCGAGCACTTGGCCAAGATCCTCAGCGGATCGGCTGGAGATGCCTTCGTCCACGCCATCGACCGTGGTGATGGGTCTGATTCATACATCGTGGTTGTCCGTGACAACAGCATCAAGGTGTTCGATCAGAACGGTGTCGAAAAGACTGTAAATGTCCCGGACGGTACAGCCTATTTGGATCTGACGGCTGGCCAGGTTTCCGCCGGTGTTGCCACGGCATTCAAGGCCGTATCCATCGCAGACTTTACTTTCATCCTGAATGTCCACCAAACGGTGTCCCTACAGAGCGGCGCAGGTAACCTGAGCCCTGCACAGGCCAATGAATCCCTTGTGTGGGTCCAGCAGGGCGCTTACGCCACAAAGTATCAAGTCTTGGGGACTCTTGCTGCTTCGTATACTTCTGACAAGCAGAGCCATACCGGAGGAGTTTTTAGCGGCACCAACGATGGAGAGACTTTTACCGATACATCGCACGCCGATACTGTGGTGATTGCCTCTGCACTGAAGGATCAGATTGCAACAGCCGCTACAGGATTGACTGGAAACAATGCTTTCACAATTACCCGAGGTTCCGGTAATTATGTCATCCACATGTCCAGAACTAACCCCTTTGACCAGTCAGTTTCCGATGGCTTGGGTGGAAATGGCCTGAAACTTGTAAAGGGTTCTGTCCAGTCCTTCGCCGACCTTCCCGCTGTTGCAAAGGGCGGGATGATTGTGGATGTCTCCGGCAATGCCCAAGAGGCTGTTGACAACTATTGGGTGAAGTTTGTGTCGAAGAACGGGGCAACCGGAATCGGCAAGGGTGAGTGGATTGAGACGGTTGGGCCGGGGATTGTCTTCAAGTACACCTACACGAGCATGCCTTGGGTGCTGATCAGGCTTCCCAATGGGGACTTCGTGTTCAAACCCGCTAACGGCGTTGGTTTCAACCCCGGAACCGGCATTGTCCCCGGAACCGATGTCAAGTGGAACGACCGCATTGCTGGCGACGATTTCACCAACCCCGCCCCATCCTTTGTTGGCCGAACAATCAACGACATCTTCCTGTTTCGAGGACGCCTCGGGTTCCTCGCCGATGAAAGCGTGATCCTGAGCGAATCGGCCAACTACTTCAACTTCTGGCGCACTACTGCTGCCAATCTGTTGGATACGGACCCGATCGATGTGGCATCGAGTTATCCCGAAATCACCATCCTCAGGCACGCTGTTTCGTTCTCTGAACGATTGCTTCTGTTCTCGGATAAGGTGCAGTTTGTCCTAGACTCCCCGTCCACCCTGTCGGCCTCTACCGTTCGGATGGCCCCAATTGCGAACTACGAGATTCTGCGTTCGTGCCGTCCTGTCCTGATCGGTCAGGAGGTCTTCTTTTCCTTTGTCCGCGGTGGATACTCCGGAGTGCGGGCCTTCATGCCCAATCAGGCTGACGGAACCCTGCTCGTTGCTCCCGAGGTGTCCGCTCAGGTCCCGAAGTACATCCCCGGGAACATGAAGGTCATCGCCGGTACTACCCACGAGAACATCCTTGCCTGTCAGGCCTACGGGGATAACGATTCCCTGTACATCTACAAGTGGTTTGATGCGGACGGGAACCGCATCCAGTCCTCGTGGTCCGAGTGGAACTTCCGTGGGGCCACCATCCGTGGAATGGCATGGCTGAGGTCATCCCTGTACCTCGTCCTACAGCGCGGGACTGAAGGCCTGTTCTTGGAAAGGATCATAGTTGAGCCCAACCGCAAGGACACAAACTCTGAGTTTGTTACCTGCTTGGACCGACGATCCACCGACTTGGCCACGGCTGGAGACTACAACTCGGCATCCGATGAAACAACCATCCAGTTGCCGTACCTAGTTCAGGCCGGAGCAACCGTTTCTGTTGTGCAGCAGGCAACCTCAGTTCAGGAAGCCGGGTACGAATTGGATGTGACCGAAGCAGTTGTCGGTGCTTCCACGATCAAGGTTAGAGGAAATTGGGAAGGGAAGACTGTTTGGGTAGGCGAGAAGTACACCATGCGGTACCAGTTCTCCACCCAATACCTCCGTCAATCGGATGGCCAGCGCCCTGTTACCCTGTCAACCGGTAGGTTTCAGTTGCGTGGTATGACCGTGGTCTACAGCAACACCTCGTTCTTCAAGGCCGAGGTTGTCCAGCGGTACACCAACACGCTGTTCGACTACACCTTCTCCGGGAACATTCTCGGAACGGGTCAGGCGGTTATCGGAAATGTCCCGGTAGAATACGGATCGTTCAGGTTCCCTCTTTATGGAAAGAACGATGAACTGTTCATCACCCTCAAGAACGACACTCACCTCCCCTGCAACTTCCTGAGCGCAGAAATCGATGCCTCCTACGAATCCCGTTCGAAAAGGCTCTGAACTGTTCGTCCGCCCCGCTGAGCCGGGAGACGAAAGGCTTCTGGCCTACCGCCTCCGTCAGGAAGATCAGGATGAGTGTTGGGCTTTGGGCGTGCAGCCCGACAAGGCCCTGATCGACAGCGTTGCCATGAGCACATCCTGTTTCTCTATCATCCGAGACAATCGGGATGTAATCGGCATGTTCGGGTGCAGCCGGTCTGCCCTACAGGGCGATAACCTGTCTATTGGCAATGTCTGGCTCTTGGGCAGCCCCGGAATCCAAGATGTCCGCTACTCCTTCCTTCGCCAGTCACGCCATTGGGCAGATGTCCTTCACGAGGACTACGAAGTCCTGTGGAATTGGGCCGATGCCCGCAATCAGGTCCACATCAAGTGGCTCAAGTGGCTAGGCTTCCGCGTAATCCAAAGCGCTCCTGTCGGAGTCAATGGGGAAGAATTTCATCAGTTTCTCAGAATCAAGGAATAATCCATGTGCATCATCGCAGCGGTACCGGCTCTAATTACAGCCGGTCAGGCTTTGGCAATGAATGCCGTCATTGCGGCATCCGTTATTGCATCGGTGGCGGCACCGATCATGTCACACATCGGCCAGCAGCAGGCAGCAGCCGATCAGGCTCAATACCAGCAGCGCATGTATGACATGAACAAGGAGATTGCCGATCAGGCACTCGCCTCGCAGTACGCTGGAATAACCCAAAGGCAGGCTGAAGAGCAGCGCAAGGCTGCCATGGAGATGCAGGCCATCTCTAGCCAAGCCGCTCAGGCTAGGGCTATGGCCGGTGCTTCTGCCGCTGAGGGTGGTGTTCAGGGCCTGAGCGTCGATATGCTCATGAACGATTACTTCCGGCGGGAATACGGCTTCATGGAGGCTACGCAGCAGCAGTTGCGTGGCACGATGTTCCAATTGGAACAGTCTAAGGAAGCGGCCCGCAGCGAGTACCAAGGCCGCGTCATGAGCATGACTCCGCAGCCGGTCAATTATCCGAGCATCTTGGCCACCGGTATCGGTGTGGTTGGAGGTGCGGCCTCCTCGGCCGGAACTATGTACTTCAACACCTTCGACCGCGATGTTGTCCGTGCAGGCTTCAATGCTGGCCCGCTCGGAACGAGGTAACCACATATGGCAATTCAGCGACAGAACCCGCAGTTCGATCCTCAGCGGATCGTTCAGCCAACGGCCGTGCCGATTGATACATACTTTCGGCCGATGCTGCGCCAGCCGGAACAGCCGAAGATCCTACAGGTTGCGGCCGCCCTCGCTGACATCAGCCCCCAACTTGGCCGCCTTGCATCCGATGCCATGGCAGCCAACATTGCTGCACAGAAGGAATACGGGGTATACGAGGCCACTTCCGAAAAGGACCCCGAGGTCTTGCGCCGAAAGGCCGCCGAAGCCATCGAGAACTCCGGAGGAATTGCCCCGTGGCGGTATCAGTCGTTCCTTGAGGCATATGGCCAGCGTTTGGTCCGGGACAGGTATCGGAACGAACTCTACAACAACCTCGATGACCTGAGCAACCCGTACAACGAGGATGGAACCGTCCGTCCTCCGACCTATGTGGCTGAGCAGATGTCCAAGTTGTACGAGGCTGCGGGTGTCCCTACCAATAGTTACTTCATGAACAAGGGTGCGGCAGCAGCCCGCGCAGAGGCCGATAACTCGTTCTACGACCGCCTTATGGGTGCCCGTAGGCAGAAGGTCATGGATGCCAGCCGCGACACACTGGCTGACGGCATTCAGTTTTCAATCGAGACCAATCCCGATATTCCTTCACTGTTCGGCAAGAACGGAGCACTCAAGGTTCTCAGTGACCGATACTACAAGGACGGCGGTCAGGACGGTGACGAGATTGTCGCCAATGGTGTCCTGAACGCAGCCAAGGGTCTTGCCTCCGAGGGCGACTACGACCGAGCCCTAGAACTCCTTCGATACCCCATCGAGGAGAAGATCGGTGACCGCACCATGGGTGCCCGCCACCGAGCCCGTCTTCAGGAAACCTACGACCTGATTGAACGCAAGAGTCGGGAAGCCGAGTTGGATGATGGCCGCAATCGTGAGTCCCGTAAGCAAATCGCGGGAATCGCAGTCGAGGACAAACTGATTGCCGAATTTCAGGGCATGAAGAAGAGCACCCGATTCCTGTCTCTGAATATGCAGGAAGTCATGGAACTGGTCGATAAGAACATGGCCGGTGTCAACATGGACGAGGACATCAAGGTCGGTGTCCGTGGTCGCTTGGTCGATTGGGCGCGTAACTATGTCGATGCCCTGAACAAGCCTGAGCCCCGCGATCCCCGTCAAGAGAACATCTCGTTCGATCAGGCCAGTCGTAACTCACAGACGATGGAGCCGGGTGCATACCGTGATTACCTGAGCGGAATGCTGGCAAATGAACTAATTACCGTGGCTCAGTACAACCAACTAGTGGCACAGAACCGATCCTTCTTTTCCCTGTCTGATGGGGACCGCCAGCAGATGAATCTGCGTCTGGCCACGATCACCGGCACATCTTGGACCGGCCTTGGCGATAGCCAAATCGCCCGCGATGCTAATGCCGAACTTTCCTCGATCGGTAACAAGGCTGCATCCGACACCATGGCAAAGTTCTTTGCCGAGGTCAACAGCGCCGAGTTCAAGCAGAAGTATCCCGACGAGGCGCAGCAGGCAATGGCCCGGGATCAAGTTATGGCCCGGATTGTTGGGGAAACGCAGACCTCCCTGATGGCTCAGCATCGTTCCAAGATCGATCAAGCCAATCTTGCGGCATCGTTCGATGCAACCGTTGGGTCTGACATCAAGGCTGAAGCGTCCACATTCGCAGAGTCGGTCATGGCAGATATTCCCGGCATTCCTGAGGGATACTTTGCCTCGGGACTCGGGCGGCGCATCAGTGCCGTTCTATACGAGCGTGTTCGTTCGGAATGGGGAACGATCCTGTCTGAAAACGGACAGCCTCCCCTGAGCCTTGAGCAGCGAAAGCGGGCCCTGTTTGAGCGCCTGCCCGACATTGCTGATCGCCTTCAGATCGAATTGACCACGGCACCCGAGAAGTTGGGCCTTCCTAGCAACTATGTCGCCGTTCTTCGTGGTGCACAGGCTCAGGTTGAACCTGCCACTGCTCCGGGGGCTGCTGCCGTCCGTCCCGTTTCTCGTGGCATTTCTGAATTCAAGACCGGTGCCATGTTTGACCGTAGGCCCGAATACAACCCACTTTTCCCGTCAGAAGTCAAGTTGGTCGAGACTTCCAGAGAAGTGTCCCAACTTGCTGCTGAAGCGCAGTCGTCTCCGGAAAAGCGGGTTGCGCATAACGAAGCCAAGGCCCGTCTTGATAAGTTGGCCGAGGGTGTCCTTAGTGAAATGCGCACGATTACCCCGCGCACTGAGAAGCCTGACAACCTTCCCAATGCCCTTCGTGGCATGAAGGGGCCTGTTGCTGATTCTCCTTTGTACCAGTTCAAGCCGGATGGTGTGTATTCATCCGTGTCCCTTGATGGCAAATCGGCCATGAACGCTGTAGCAACCCGCCGATATTGGGCAGCAAAGGCAATGGTCGGGTACACCCCTGACGAACTTTCAACCGGAATGACAAGCGAAGGCGTCAAGATCGCTAAGGCTAACTTGGACCCAACGGAATACCTGTATTTCAGGTCAGTCGAAGATTTCTCCAAGGCAATGGACGAGTATTCAAACAGCAGCGGAAAGACCGGGATCATTGCTGAAACTCTTCTTCCCCTTTCTAATATGTCGTTTGCTGATTTCCGGGCAGAGCAACTTGCATTGCTCCGCGATCGCAAGCCTCTCCCCTAAGGAATATACATGAGCCAATTTTCTTCACTCTCGGATGAGGCTTACGGGCTGCTGTCTACCCGGACATCCTCCCGTGGCGCGACTAAGGCCGTGGCAGATAATGAACTGACCACCATGCAGCAGCAGCCTATGGCTGAGGAGCCCTTGGGTGTCGGTGGATATGCCGCGGACATCGGCAAGGGTGTATTCCGTGGAGTCCTCGGGGCAGCCTCGGATGTGGCCGATTTGGCCGTGATGCCGTTCTCTGACTACGATGTGCCCGACTACTTCGGGATCATGGAGCCGTCCAAGACGGTGGCCGGTGGCATCACCGAGGGCATCGCCAACTTCATGACCGGGTTCATCCCCGGAGTGGGCATTGCTGGCAAGATCGGCAAGATCGGCAAGATCGGCAAGTTGGCGAAGGCTGTCGATACCGCTGCCGATGTCGCCAAGGCATCTGGACAGATCAAGAAGGCCGTTGCCCTCAAGGGTGCCAAGGCATTCGTCAAGGGCTCCGTGGCTGGTGCTGTGGCAGACTTCGGTACTTTCGATGGCCATGAGGCCCGCCTGAGCAACCTGCTTCGGGAACATGTCGGTCTCACCGACCCCTTCACCGCGTATCTCGCCGCCGACGAGAACGATCACGAAATCGAAGGCCGTCTCAAGAACGCAGTCGAGGGTCTGTTGGTCGGAGGCATGACCGAAGGCCTGTTCAACGCTTTTCGGATGTACAAGGCCGGGTTCTTTGCCAAGAACAATGGCTTGGACCCGAATTCTGCCATGGCCACCGAAGGCATCAAGATCCGCGGAGAGCAGCGGGAGAAGATCAAGGCAGCCTTTGGACTCACCGATGAGCAGGCCGAGGCTACCAACATCCTGATCGATCGGATGGGTCTCGATCGTAAGGGCCTGACCATTGTCGCTGGCGACGAGGCGCAGACTGTCTACGAGCGAGCCGCAGGTGCCCTTGAGCAGACCGCCCCCAAGTTCGGTGCCCGCGTGCCGGAACTTCAGGAGGCCGCACAGAAACTCAAGAATGGCGAGATCACCCGCGAAGACTACGCGGAGATCGTCAACAAGTACAAGCCGGTTCAACTGTACACAGAGGTGCCGGTTCCCATTACCGGCGAAGAGGCTGCCCGAGCCCTGAGTTCAGACAAGGCTCCGCGATTCGGAGCCCCCTCGACCACCCTCAAGGAGGGTGACGCGGTTGCCGTCCGTCTGGACATTCCTGCCTACCGGGACAACGGCGTGTGGATTGTCTCCGTCCACGAGCAGCAGTCGGGATTCTCTGCCGGTACCTCGATTGGCTATGAGGCCACGGCGGTTGTCACGGATGCCAAGTTCGGCATTCAGGAGAAGGCCGCCCTTGGTGTCGCCGCGGGCAAGGCCCGGGACAGCATTGCCACGGTCAAGGGCAACTGGAAGCCGATGAGCGCGGCCGAGGCCAAGGCCCTCGCCGACGAGGCCATGAACAATCCCGGAGAGTGGCGACAGGTCGGTGCCGATCTTGAACGCCATTCGTACTTCTACGACCGAGAGACCATGCGTCCGATCACGGCTGCCGATGAGGTGGTTCAGGTCGGCAATGTGGTGTTCGCCAAGAATGTCACCTACGGTGACCCCGCCAAGTTCCTGTATCAGGAAAGGGCTGCTAAGCCCGCTGTTCGTGAATGGGATGAAGTAATCGGAGTTCCGACAGAGCCTAGAATGCTCACTTCTCCGTTTGACCGCACAGTCATCGGCGACATGATGAGCATTGCTGGAGAGTATTGGCAGAGCCGGGAAGGCCTGTCTACTGCCGTCCGCAAGAGTGAAGTTCAGGCTGATAAGGCTGAAGTCAAGATCCTTCTAGACGATTACCTAAAGTCCAGTGGAGTGAGCCTTAGCCGCCTTGGGCCCGACGCCCGAAAGTTCATTAGGAAGATTTATGGGACTACCCCGAAGTTCCTTGAGCAGGCAACGGAAACCGAGGTTCGCGGCTTTGCGGCATTCGCGGAGGATGGTAAGGCCATCATTGGCGGTCTGAGCAATCCGGATGTGTCCACGGCGATCGAAGAGATCACCCATGTGGCCCGCCGCCAACTGTTCGACAAGGACATCCCGCAGCAGGTCCGTTTCAACATCAGCGATGCCGACATCGATACGGCTGCACGCTGGTCCGGCGCTTCTGAGGTTGACGGCCGCTGGAACTGGTCGGTGGACGCTGAGGAGCGCTTTGCCGCCGGAATGCTGACTTACCTCCGTACCGGCGAAGCCCCCGCTGGTCTTGAGGGCCTGTTTAGCAAGTTGGCCAACTGGCTTACCGACATTTACCGAGAGATCAAGGGAAGTCCCACGGACATCAAGGTCTCCAAGGAGATGGAAGAAGTCTTTGCAAAGTTGCTGGATCGTGGTCCCGGCTTTGACCGGGCAGGTGCCGCTGCGGCGGCAGGCGCTGCGGTGCTGCGGAGCACCACGCCATCCCCCGGCTCGGTCGGCCTTGGAAAGCCCCCCGAGAAGGAACTGAACCTTGAGCGGTTCAGCAGCATCGATGAGGTCAACCGCGGAATTGACGAGATTATCGGCCGTGAGCCGCTGGCCTCAACCCTTCCCGAAAGTTCCCGCACGATCGAGTCGGTCGTTGCCCGGGCTCAGCCTGTGGCAGACGAACTCCGGGCCATCGTGGGCATGGAGGGGCTGGATATGCAGCGGATGGTGAACTCCGGTACTGCCAGCCGATATCAGATCGAAGAAGCCACCATCAAACTGGTCGGTATGCGCAAGTTTGCGGCCAATGCCGGTAACCGTCTTACGGTGCTGGCCAAGAAGGGCCGTGCTGCCAGCCGCGAGGAGATGTACGAGTTCTTGGTTGGTGAGCGAGCCCTGACAATCGTCTTGCAGACCATCAAGGAACGATCCCGAGAAATCGCCCGTGGCCTCGGTGCCATGCGGTATGTTCCCGATCCGGACAAGACCTTCACCTTCTTGCCCCCGCTGCCAAAGCCCGGGGAGGCCGTCTCCCCCGGAGCCGTGGTACCACCCCCGGGCTCTGCCGTACCCTCCCCGGGCAGTATCCCCACAGAAGCCCCTAGGATGCCCGTAGAGGCTCCGGATGCCATCCCAACCTCAGCCATGCCTGAGGCCACTCCGAGGGTTCCTGAGGCCCCTGAGGCCGTTCCTGCGCCCGTAGCGGCGATCCCAGACATTTCCAGCCTTTCCCCAGAGGCAGTCGAGGCCATCCAGCGTCGGATCATCGAGCAGGCCGGTGGCGAAGATGTCATCCGAGCCTCCATGGAACGGTACATGGCTGCTGCTGCCGGTGGCGGTGACGAGGCCGTCCTGCGCATGGCCCGTGGCCAGCGGTCGTACATGGGCGCTCTGGTTGAGTTCTGGATGAATAGCATCCTGTCGGGACCGGTCACCCATGCGGTCAATAACTCTGCTAACCTGTTGACCAGCCTGTACATGCCGTTTGAGCGCATCCTCGGTGCCACCCTTCAGGGTGACATGAAGACTGCCTCGGCCACCCTGAAGCATTACTCGTTCATGCTTCAGCAGGCCTCGGATGCCGTCAAGATGGCCGGAGTGGCCATGAAGATGGACTCCAATGTGCTGGATACCGTGGCTACCCGGGAGACCGGCAACGCCCGGGCCCTCAGTGCAACGGGACTTGGGCTGAATGAGGACAGCGTGTTCGGTCAGGCGGCCAATTGGGTTGGTAAGGCGCTGAACCTGCCCACCCGATTCCTCACGGCAGAAGACGAGTTCTTCAAGCAGTTGAACTACCGCGCCTCGTTCATGAGCGAACTTCATGTCGAGGGCCTGCGGAGGTTTAGCGGGGACACCGCGCAGGCAGCCCGGTGGGCTAATGAGACCTTTAACCGGGCCATTCAGGATGGCCAGATGTATGCCCGTGATGTGGTCTTGCAGCGTGCCTATAAGGCTGCCGATGAGGCCATTGCAGCGGGAACCATCCCCACGACTGATCGCGGGCTGTTCGTCGGAAGGTACATGAATGACTCCAATAATTGGGATTCCAGACTTGGAGTTATGAGCCAGCGGGCCATAGATTCGGCTCGGCAGACTACCTTCAGCACCCCGCTGACTACCGACCCTTCGGCACCGGTCACGACACAGATCGCCGCCCGTATGCAGGCTGCCGCCAATGTCCACCCGGTCATTCGGTTCCTGCTGCCGTTCATTCGAACCCCCACCAATCTGCTGAACTTCACGCTGAGCCGTACTCTCCCGGTCAACGGCATGCACGATCTCCGGCTGGCCTACAAGGAGTACGGCAAGTTGCTGAACCACAGCGATGCCGCCGTTCGAGCAGATGCCACGGGTCGGCTGGCGTTCTCCTTTGCCCTGACTACGGGTGTCTATATGGCCGCAAGCGGCGGAAAGATCACCGGCGGCGGTCCCAAGAACAAGGGCGAGCGAGACACCCTGATGCAGGCTGGCTGGCAGCCGTACTCGATCAAGGTCGGGGACAAGTATTATTCCTACAAGAGAGAGGACCCCTTCTCGTCCATGATCGGTCTGGTGGCTGACATTACGGAAGGCATGAAGTATGCCGACGAGCGTCACATGGACGCCCTCGGTGGCGCAACGAATGCGATCGTTCTGGCCGTTGCCCGCAACATCACCAACAAGACCTACCTGACCGGTATTACCAATGTGACCAATGCCCTCAGTAACCCTGAGCAGTTCGGTCCCACGCTGGTCAATCAGTATGTCTCTTCGTTGGTCCCGTTCAGCGCTGCCTTGGACCAGTCCAAGTCAACCGTGGCTGACGATGCGGTCCTGCGAGATGCCCGCAACATGGTGGATGCCATCTATGCCAAGATCCCGTTCTTGGCAGAAAATGTCACGCCGCAGCGGAATGTCCTTGGCGAGGCCATGACCAAGCCAACGGCGTTGGGCCCGGATATCTTCAGCCCTATCACCTATACGCAGGTCACCGATGACCAGATCCTCGCAGAGTTTGGCCTGCTCGGCCACGGCTTTACTCCCCCCAAGGCAACCCGAGGGGCCCTCGATCTGACGCAGTTCAAGACTGCGGGTGGGCAGGAAGCCTACGACCGGTGGCTTGAACTCCATGGAGCGGTGAAGGTCAAGGGACAGAACCTGCGTCAGGCCCTGCTGAAGACCATCAAGTCCCGGGATTATCAGAAACTCAGTCCAGCAACCACGGATGACTACGACTCCCCGCGAGTCCGGGTCATCCGCGGCATTATCTCCAAGTACCGTGCAGCGGCCTATGAGCAGTTGCTCAAGGAGTCGCCTGACCTCAAGCAGGCCGACCGCCTTGATTTCGCAAATAAGCAGGCCCTGCGTATGGGCCGAAGCGCGCAGGAACTCTTCGACCTCGCCAACAGGTAAACACGATGCCATATTCATTCCAACTTCATACCGCTACCTCGGGGCAGACCGTCTTCTCGTTTGCCTCAATCGATGGGTTTGTCACCGCGGACGATCTCCGGGTATATGTCAACGGTACTTTGCAGTCCACTAGCGGCGTGTACACCATCAACACCACGACTTCCAATGTCACATTCCTCAGTGGCCGCACGGTTGGCTCCACGGTATTGATCCGGCGATTCACGGCCGCTCTCCGGGCTGACCGCGAAGTTGACTTCGTTGATGGTTCCATCCTTACGGCGACCGATCTCGATAATTCGGCGCTGCAACTCCTGTACCTCGTTCAGGAAGGCTTGGACGAGGCCAAGGAGTTCTGCCTGCGGCTGAACGATGCGCTCACGGCGTGGGATGCCAAGAGCAAGAAGATCACGAATCTGGCCACCCCCACCGTTGACACGGACGCTACCACAAAGGCCTACGTCGATGCGGCAGCCTTTGGGTCTGTCTCCGGTGCGGCGAATCTTGCCTTCGCCACCCCCAACGGATCGTCCGGAGCCGTCGCGCTACGGTCGCTCGTTCCTGCCGACATCCCGACCCTGACAGCCGCCAAGATCAGCAACTTTGACACTCAGGTTCAGACGAGCCGCCTGAATCAGATGACGGCTCCTAATGCTTCGGTGTCGATGGGCAGCCAAAAGATCGTTAGCGTTCTTGACCCCACAGCCGCTCAGGATGCAGCCACTAAGGCATATGTGGATGGGTTGGTTTTTAACCTCAACCCGCAGACGGTGAGTGCGACAAATATCGGAACTTCCAGTTTCAAGGCTGAGATTGATCTCAACTCAATTGACTCAAAGAGACTTGCAATAATCGATACCACTCTTACAATTGCAGTTCCGTTTGCTACAACTACCCACTTTATTAGATTGAAAAACAGCGGAGCGTCCTCTGTAAAGTGCATGGTTCTATGGGCAAGTTTTGCTTGGGAACCAATCGGAGCAGGAGTATCTGCCACCGATTCTCCCACCAGTGTTCCCAACATGCCGTGGAACTACACCCTTGGTACCTTTGTCCAAGGAATCACTACAGTCACTGCGGGCGGATTCGCGCATTTCCAAGGAACAGGAAACAATTGGACAGGCACAGCAGATACTACTGACTCCGTCCAACTCTTTGGTGGACCGTCAGTTACCGGCGCTAGGTTCTTCGTCAAGGTTTGGATTCTCCGGCTCAACTAAGGCAACCCAATGTCCATCCACGACGAAAATCTGTTTCTCGCTTTGGGTCGACTTGAAGGCAAGGTCGATTCAATACTCACACTTCAGAAGGCTCAGGAAGAGCAAATCAAATCTCACGACGAGCGCCTGCGCGCTCTTGAAAGTTCTCGATCGTTCATCATGGGCGGGGCAGCCATCGTCGGCGCTGCCGCCTCGGCACTTGTCAACTTTGTTATTAAGAACTAAGGAAACACACCATGCGAGTTACCCGTCTTTTCACCACGTCTCAAGCCGCTACTTCTGATATTGTCGAACCAAAGATGATTTCCAATGAGGACGGCATCTTTCAGGTTCAAGTTCATAGCGGCAGCCCCAACATTGTTTTGCAGGGGCGTCTCAGTCCCGTTGCCCCGTGGTTTGATATCGCCCTGAATTCCTCGGGTGACACCGTGGCTACTCTCAGTGATTACTTTACGGTTCCCCTGTTTCCGCAGATGCGCGCTGTCATCACCGGCACTGCCTCGGTCAGTGCGTGGCTTGGAGACTGACATGGAAAAGAAACTCCTACAGGACCTGCACAACGCCTTGGTGCGAACCCTTCTCGACCGCATTGCGGCCGGGGAGGCCACCGCGGCTGACCTAGGAGTTGCCCGGCAGTTGCTCAAGGACAACGGCATCGATGCGGCGGCCAAGGACGGCCAGCCCATCCTGAAGTTGCACGAGGCCCTGCCGTTCGACCCCGCCGAGGACGAACCCAAGTATGGAACTTGACCCAAGGCTGAAGGATTTCCGTAACTTCCTGCACATGGCTTGGAAGCATCTAGGACTTCCCAAGCCTACCCCGATGCAGTACGACATTGCGCGGTACCTACAGTCCGGCCCACGCCGGTCTGTGGTCGAAGCATTCCGAGGCGTGGGCAAGTCGTATGTGACATCGGCCTTCGTGTGCCACCAACTCCTGTTGGACCCCACGAAGAACATCCTCGTTGTCAGCGCCTCTAAGCAGCGCGCTGATGACTTTAGCACCTTCACCCTGAGGCTTATCGAGGACATGCCGGTGCTGGCCCACCTCAGGCCCAAGGAGAACCAACGGTACTCCAAGGTCTCCTTCGATGTGGGCCCGGCTCCGGCTCAGCACGCCCCCTCGGTGACCTCCAAGGGCATTACCAGCCAGATCACCGGCAGCCGTGCCGACCTGATCATCGCGGATGACATCGAGGTGACCAATAACTCGATGACGCAGGTCATGCGGGAGAAACTGTCGGAGACGATCAAGGAGTTTGATGCCGTCATCAAGCCCGGCGGACGAATCATCTACTTGGGCACTCCGCAGTCCGAGAACTCGATCTACAACCTGTTGCCGGACCGTGGCTACGAGATCCGGGTATGGCCCGCCCGGGGCCCTGACGAGAAGCAGAAGACCGCCTACGGGGACCGTTTGGCCCCGAGCCTGCGGGACACCCCGGCAGGTAAGCCGACCGATCCTGATCGATTTGACGAGAACGAACTGATCGAACGCGAACTGTCGTGGGGCCGCTCCGGCTTCGCTCTTCAGTTCATGCTGGACACCAGCCTGAGCGATGCCGACCGGTTTGCGCTCAAGATCAACGACATGATCGTCATGGACTGCAACATCGAATTGGCCCCCGAGAAGTTGGTGTGGGGCACTAACCCTGACCTCGCTCACAAGGAGTTGCCTTGCGTGGGATTCAACGGAGACCGGTACCACCGGCCAATGTCTGTCGTGGGGGACTGGATCGCGTACACGGGCAGCGTCATGGCCATCGACCCGAGCGGTCGAGGCGCGGACGAGACGGCCTACGCGGTTGTAAAGATGCTCAACGGGACGCTGTATGTGACGGCCGCAGGTGGCATTCCCGGCGGGTACTCCCCGCAGACCTTGGGCCTGCTTGCGGAGATTGCGAAGCGGCAGAAGGTGAACCAGATCATTGTTGAGGCCAACTTTGGTGACGGCATGTTCACCGAACTGCTCAAGCCAGTGCTGGCCAAGGTACATCCCTGCATGATCGAGGAAGTAAAGCATTCGATCCAGAAGGAACGCCGCATCATCGACACCCTTGAGCCTGTGCTCAACCAGCACAAGTTGGTGATCGATACCGGGGTGATCCGCCACGACATGGCATCGACACGCGACCTCCCGCCGGAGAAGGCCCTTCAGTACCAACTAATGTACCAACTCAGCCGGGTGACCCGGGCTAGGGGAGCCTTGGCTCACGATGACCGTTTAGACGCACTTGCCATGGGCGTTGGGTACTGGTCTGAGAAGATGGCACAAGATGCCGACAAGCGCATGTCTGTCAGGAAGACGGCGGTACTAGACAAGGAACTAAAGAAATTCATGAAAAATGTTGTGGGATTTCGAAATAGACCCTCAACATGGATGTAGGATGGCTAACTATAAGGAACCTTTAGAGAAAACTCTAGAGTTGATCCTAGATAAATAAGACAAGTAAGGAAGGATGTATAGGTGAATCTCCATGCCTGCTAGGGATTATGCTAAGGAATACCGTGAGTACCACGGGAAGGCTGAGCAGATCCGTAACAGGTCGAAGCGCAACGGTGCCCGCAGGCTCGCCATCAAGGATGGCAGGGCTCGCAAGGGTGACGGCAAGGAGGTTGACCACATCAAGCCGCTGAGCAAGGGCGGGACAAACCACAGGAAGAACCTGAGGGTGGTGTCCCGCCGTGAGAATCGAACCAAGGGGGACAAGTAATGCTTGACCGCAGGAACTCAAATCGACGATTTTGGGTGTTCTATTCCAGATACTTCTCCTTGGAACAGTTCACGACAACGTACACGGGACTAGGTGCCGCCGGTGGAACTTACATTAGTGTTCTTACGGGTGTTTCATCTTCAACTGCAACCGTTTATCAGCAAATAATTCAAGGCGGTTCTTCGTAATCCACGGAAAGCAAAATGGCAACTATTAACGCAAACATCTGCATTCGGCGAGACACGGCCGCAAACTGGACTTCAAACAACCCAACACTGCTGACGGGGGAAATCTGTTACGAAACCGATACCGGAAAGTTCAAGGTGGGCACGGGGACTGTGTGGACTTCCACGAGTTATAGTGGAGGCATCACCGCTCCCGGTCTAGGCGCAGTCACCCGGACCGTTGATTCCAAACTTGCCGAAATTGTTAGCGTCAAGGACTTTGGTGCGGTGGGCGATGGCGTGACTGATGATACGGCAGCAATTCAGGCTGCACTAAATGCAAGTTCCGGCAAGAGTGTCATGCTTCCGCCTGGAACTTATCGAACCTCTTCCGTTCTTGAAATTCTGGCAAACACCTTGTTCTTTGCTGCGCCCGGAACGGCAATCATTGATGTTCAGCCAACCGCCAGCACTGCCACCAAGAACAATGGTCTTATATTTAAAGGCAGTGGATCAACCATTGATGGCCTGCAAATCAACGGCACAAATGAAGCGGTCCTTGTTAATAGCCTGCGCACTTCTTATGCTTCGGCCATCATTGCAGATTCGCAGATCAGCGGAGTTGTTGCACGGAATCTGACGATTCAAAATTGCAGAATATTCAAGTGGGGCAGCGGTATTGAACTTCGCCGTGCTGATAACTCCTCCATCAGAGGAAATAGGTTTTGGGGTGGTGCGCAGTTGGGTGATGCGCTTACCGAAGCGAGCGCTTCGGACATCAACATTTTTGGATCCGCATCTCCAAACGAGGGATCTCGATACACGATTACGGACAACTTCTGCTTTGGTAACAACGACACAGGAATCACGTTTAACTCAGTCAAAGACAGGTTCGTGATCTGTTCTGGAAACAACATCCAGCCGATGCAGGAAAACGGCATCACTCCGATTGGTACCGGCGCCACCAACAAGTCGAGGTATGGAATCCTCTGCTCATATGTGGGCAACGATCCTAGCGATGCAAGTTCAACTGGTTCGAGCTCCCTTGTCAGTAACAACATCATCACTGACTATGGGCATTGCGGAATCAACTCCCAGGTAGGTACCCGCCCCGGAGGAGATACCTCCATTGTTTCAAATGTAGTCACCAACTGTGGCTTCTCTACGGTTTATCCCGTAGATGCTTCGCTAAAGGGGGGAATCTGGATTGAAGGAGGCGCTGACACAATTACAGGAAACGTAGTTATTGGTTGCTTCCGCGCTGGAATTGAACTGAATTGCGGAAACCCAATTGATCCAGACATTCAGCATACGCGTGCGGTTATTTCGTCCAACAACATTTCCAAGGTTTCTGGAGATCCAAACAATTCCTCGGCTAGCGGATGGGGCATTAACATTGCTGGTGCAACCGTCAATGGAGTTCTCGTAAGCGCAAACAGGATCGAACGTCCTTCCAATATTGGAATCCGTTGCAGCGGTGAGAACGTCCACATCTCCGACAACTCCCTTGATGTTCGCCATGCAAAGGGCGGCATTCAGGTTTCACAGTCCGGAACGCTTGCGTCTTCTGTGTGCAACAACCGTATCGTCGGAACCGACAACACAACCGATAGTGAGTTCAACTCAGGCATTTGGTTTGAAGGAACGGTTCACTGCATTGGGAATGTGATCAACACTTTCCGACGTGGAATCAACAGAGTGTCTGTACCGAACGCCCTTCGGGATATCAGTACCAACTGTTCTGGAAATGCAATCATGGATTGCAATCGTGGAATTTCTTCTGGGGGTGGTGCGTGGATTGTCCAGTCAAACACGATTACAAACTGCACGACCGATCTTCAGGGCAGCGCTTATCAAGGCATCGTAATTAAGGCAGCCAGTGGTCAGGCGTTCGGTGGAGGTTTCAATGTTGTCTGCTGTGACACTACGATTCCGTCAGGTGGCGCTGGTGGTACATGGGCAGTCGGAGACCGCTTCTTGAAGTCAAACCCGGTAGTTGGACAGGATAAGGGTTGGATTTGCATCACAGCCGGGACTCCCGGTACGTGGAGGTCGGAAGGAACTCTGGCGTAATCAATGTCCGCAACCTAAACAGGGGGCCACATGGCCAAAGGTGACCGCATCTTGAAGATCCGGGGACAGAAGTGGCGGCTCCGCTTCGTCCCCTTCCTAGGAAACGCCGAGGGTGTCTGTGACAAGCCTGAGCGAACCATCAGGATCGCTCTAGGCAAGTCCGAGCAGGACACCCTTGATTCCATCATCCACGAGATCCTACATGCCGCCATGTGGGATCTTGACGAGGAAGCCGTGTTCACCACGGCCAACGCCATCAGCGAAGCCTTGTGGAAACTTGGTTATCGCCGCAGTACGGGGTGAAGTATCTGCTACACTGCCCCGTCATCGATTCTCCATGGGCCTCATCAGGTAAAACTGGTGGGGCCTTTTGCCGGGTTGCCGTTGATCTAATCTCCCGCCCCCACTCCTAGGTCGGTTGGGCTAAAACAAGATTCCGGGCTTACCCGGATATGTGGGTGATGGGAATCCCACACGGCTCCCGGCTCGTATATGATACGATTATGAACGATCCCTACAGGTTGCCCGGTCCGGCCATCATCTCCTTTTCTGGAGGCCGAACCAGTGCCTACCTACTTCGCAAGGTCATTGATTCCTATGGCGGTGTCCTGCCGGATGACATCATCCCGGTGTTCGCCAATACCGGCATAGAGCACCCCGCTACCTACGACTTCGTTCAGGCCGTCATGGACCGGTGGTCAGTCCCCGTCCACTGGATCGAGTACCGCCGTGAGAAGCCCTTGGTGGCCCGGGTAACCCCCGAGGAAGCCGATCGGTCTGGACAGGTCTTTGAGAACCTGATCGACCGCCGGAAGTTCCTGCCGAACACCTTGGCCCGTTTCTGCACCAGCGAAATGAAGGTCTTGGCCATCCGCCGGTACGCCAAGAAGTTCCTTGGATTCAAGGAAGGGTGGACCACGGCCATCGGAATCAGGGCAGACGAGCCCCGCAGGGTGGCCAAGATCAAGGACCACGGGGACGAGATCAAGGTCTGTCCCCTCGCTAGGGCAGGGGTGTCCATCTCGGATGTGACCGCCTTCTGGTCCGCCAACGACTTCGATTTGGCCTTCCCTACGGGAGACAACTCGGCAGGTAACTGCTATGGGTGCTTCCTGAAGACCCGTCGAACCATCGAAAGCCTGATCGAGCGGGACCCCGAGCGAATGAAGTGGTGGCTCAGGATGGAGACCAAGATGAACGCCAAGTTCCGCAAGGACCTGCCTAGTTACCACCAGATGTTCCACAATGTGACCATTCAGGGTCAACTGTTCACCGGCCCGGGGGAAGACATCTCCTGTGGGGCCTGCACGGACTAACCATGCGAGTAGCCATTCTCTGCGAGTTCAGCGGCACTGTACGGGACGCCTTCATCAGGCGTGGCCACGATGCCATTTCCTGTGACCTGCTGCCCACCGAGTCTCCCGGCCCCCACATCGAGGGGGACTGTTTCGACCATGACTGGTCAGGGTACGACTTGGCAATCTGCCACCCACCCTGTACCTACCTTGCCCGGAGCGGTCTCCACTGGAACAAGAGAATCCCCGGCAGGGAAGCCAAGACCGAGGAAGCCCTTGAGTTCGTCCGTAGGCTGCTGGCCCTGCCAATCCCCAAGATTGCCTTGGAGAACCCCAAGGGTCGCATCGGGACTGCCATCCGCCCATACAACCAACTGATCCATCCGTGGATGTTCGGTCACGATGCCAGCAAGGCCACCTGCCTGTGGCTGAAGGGACTGGCTCCCCTCAGGCCCACTGAGATCATCCATAGGCCCGCTTGGGTGCCCTGTGAGACCTGCGACGAGTTCCTGTGCACCATCCACAAGTGCCATGTCCACGAGTGCGAGTGTCCACCGATCGAGTCTTGGGCCAAGCGGGGTGTCAACCCCTACTTGGACGGGGGGCGGTACGCCAATCAGACCCCTAGCGGGAACAACAAGGTTGGGGAACAGAACCACCGGTGGAAGATCCGAAGCATCACATACCAAGGCATCGCCGATGCCATGGCTGACCAATGGGGAACCTAGAGATGGCAAAGAGAGCAAACCTGAGCATCGGCCGGGGAGAGAAACTGCCCGTGAGCCGAGGTGCCGGTCTGACTGCCAAGGGCAGAGCGAAGTACAACAGGGCCACAGGGAGCAACCTGAAGGCGCCTACGAAGGACAAAGATAACCCCCGGCACAAGTCCTTCTGTGCCCGTTCCAGAGGCTGGAAGGGAGAGCGGGGTCTTGCCGCAAGGCGAAGGTGGGGATGCTAATGTCGCTGGTCGAGAACATCAATCGTCGTCGGGCTCTCGGGATCTCCCGGCCCAAGTCCAAGTCCACCGTCTCAGCCAAGTCCTACGGGGCTATGAAGAAGGGGTGGCCCAAGAAGGCCAAGAAGGGCTCCAAGCGATCCTGAGGCATTCTAGGGGCCTTACTAGGGATTGTGGTGGAACGGCAGACACGGCGGTCTCAAAAACCGCTGGCCCTTGGGCCGTGTGGGTTCAAATCCCACCTCTCCCACTCTGGACCTTTTGGTAGAAAAATCTGAAAGGTCAATATACGGTGTCGCTGGCCCCGCTGCCCCCCTTGGGGGTCCGATAACGGCCCACGCGAGCCCCTGCGGCCCCCCGCGAGCCCGCCCGGGAGCGGCCGCGAGCCGCCCCAAGCCCGGCCCCGGACCGCCCCGGGACCGCTCTCGACCGATCACGAACGGCCGCCCGGGCCTCAGCCGGGCCGCGCATGGCCTCGACCTGGCGCGTAGCCGGCGCAAATTTGGGCTACCCTTGTGGTAGCCTTTCTTGCGTCCGTCCCGGATTGATCCCGGGCGCGGCCTCGGGTCCGCCCTCGGTCCGGCTGGGGGCGCGGCCAAACGAAAGCCCCGGCGCGGGCTTGGGGGCTCGGGCCGGGGCGGGTGATAGGAACGTGATAGGGCGTGATAGCGAGGTGATAGCGTGGGGGCTCAGGCCTTACGTTTGGCCTTACGCTCGGCCCACTCGATGCCCGCGCCGATCATGGCGAGGACCACGCAACCAACGGAAGCGAACACGACAAACTCGGCGAGGTTACCCATGGGTGCTGCCCTCCTCGGTCGAGGTCTCGGCAATGTCCCATCCGGGAAGGTCCGGGGTGGCCTCGGTGGCCGCTCCGGTCTCCTCGTGGTCAAGGACGCATTCACCAACGAGGATGGTTTGGGCCACGGCCTCATCGAGCCCGCGCAAGTGGGCCGTGAGTGCCGCCATTGCCTCGACGGGGACCCTCAGCATGAGGATGCGGTAGTTCTTGGGGTCACTCATGGCCGTCCTCCTGTGCCGGGGTGCTGCCGCCGTTGGCCATGCGTTCGGCCCATTTGCGGATGGCCTCGGCGATGGCCTCGCGGGCCTCGTTGGCCTCCTCGGCGGGGACCGCGCCCGCCTTGAGGGCATCGGCCGCGATGGCCGCCGCGATGGAGTCGGTGGCGGCCGCGCGGGCTTCGTCCTTGTTGCCGCTCCCCAGTCGCTCAATCATGAATTCCGACAAGTTGGCCATGATCTCGATTTGGGTCTCCACGAGATGGTTGCCCACCAGTTGGAGCATCGTGTCGATCTCGTTGCCCGTGGGCTCCCGGTCAATCGCACCATGCCGGGCGAGGAAGGCCGCGTAGGCCTCCACTTCCTCGCGGGGGAAGGTGAGCGCCATGTCGAGGAGGTGAGTGTGATCATGGGCGGCTCCGTGACCGAACACAAGGCGGGCCGCGACGGGCATGCGGGAGGGGACGGGGAACACGCAGGATCCATCGGGGAGGGTGCGGGCCTCGACACTCACGCGGGTTGCATTTAAGGGCTCGGGCTCGGGGCGGTTGTTGTTGCTATTTGTCATGGGTCGATTCTCAGTACGGGGTGGGTCACTCGCGGCCACTCGGCCGGGAGCCCTCGACTACGCGAGGGGCGGAAGGGTCGAGCGTGGGCTCGGCCGATCCGCCCTCCGCGCCACGCGGGCGGGGAGGGTTCGCATTCATTCGTTACGCTCGATGCGGATCGAATGCCAACGGATGCGGGCCTCTCGGTGGGGGTCCGGGAGGGCTCGACCTGGCGCGTAGCTGGCGGGCCGGATCACGCGCGGCCGCTCGTTGGGCTCGGCCTCGACAAGCGGGTAGCCATCATCATTCACGGCCACCATGTAGGCATTGCGGGCTCCGGGGCGGTTGCCCCACGGCCGGGGGCGGCGGGTGATAGGGACCGTGATAGGGCGTGATAGCGAAGTGATAGTGCGGGGCATGGGGGGCTTCATCGGCGGGACCGCCCTTCAGGCTTGAACACGAGCCCGGCGAGGAGTGAGACTGCGAATAGCACGAGGAGCATGGGGGCCATCATGCGCATGGCGCGGCCTCCTTCCCGATGCGGCCGATGACCCGGGCGAGGAGCGGGCCAGCGCTGCGGGTGTCGTCGAGGCTGATGAACCGGGAGCCGAACAGGCCCGGCCCGGTGTCTCTCATGGCCCGCTCGATGCCGATGGCAAGGAAGTCGATGCCGCGGCCCCGGGCTGACTCGACAACGGACCGGACATGGGCTCGGGCTCCGTTGCCGCCGTATCCGCATGCGCTGGGCTGCCCATCCGCAAGGAGGAACACGGCCCGGCGGGCTGCGGGCATGGCGGACACGTGGTCGAGGGCGTGGGCGATGGCCCACCCGTCTGCGTTGTCTCCCCCGGTCTGAATCGCCGCGATGTCCTCGGGCGTGGCGCATGTCATGTAATCAACGGCCCCAGCCGGGTGCTTACTCATCGAGTACGAGACATGGTGGCCGCCAACGGTGACGTTGAAGCGTGAGCCCTTGAACGCGGTGGCCATTGCGTAGGCGACCGCCTTGGCATCCCTGAGGCGATGGGAACCGTGACGAGTCATCGCGCCCATTGAACCGCTGCAGTCGATCAGGATGTGGACGGCCACAGGGACCGCGCCGCGCTCCTGACGGCGCTGAAACACACGGGGTTCGTTCCACGCGGCTAGGCTGGCAAGGGCGGCTTCGTCGATCTCGCCGGAGTCCTGCCCGTGGTCAACCGTCGGGGGCTCTGAGGCTTCCCACCGGATGCGTGATAGTGCGTTCACGAGCCCGCGCGAGTCCTCGCGGAGTTGGTCGAGGCGGGAGTCGGACGGGCACTGGACGGGCCGAACGATCACGGGGTACTTCTTGGCATCGGTCGCGCTCTTGGGGGTCTTGCCCGCGCCGGGCTTGTCTCCACGATCGGGGTCGGTGGTGGCCTCGACTCGCGGGAGGTCGCTGTCCTCACCGCTCGGGGTCATGGCCTCGGCGGAAGAGCCTGGAATCGGCTCCGCTCCGCTCGTGGTCTCGGCCTCCTCACCATCGGATTCCTCGCCGGAATCGCTGTTTTCGTAGCCTTTTTTCTCCTCATCCTGGCGTGTAGCTGGCGGAGGGTTCATAGCGTCAATGGCCGCCTTAGCCCGTTCGTAGAAACGATTCTTGGCCCACGCGGATTCGAGGTGCGGCCGCCCCAAGTCGAGCATGGCCGCGATGTCGGCGGGCAGGTCTGCGGGCAGCGCGTGGCCCTCGGCCTCACGGCCAAGCGCATAGGCGGCCCGGACGATGGCCGGGGCTTTCCCGGTGGCGATGAATGCGGCGGCCTCGGCGGCTGTGGTGCGTTCCCCTTCGGCAGCCGCGAAGTAGCCCGCCCATCCCGGCCAAGCCTTGAGAACCCGCTCACGGCCGCGCACGGTGGCCACAGTCGAGGCGAGGTGTGCAGCCGCGTACTGCGGGGCTGCGGCCTCGATGCGTTCGGATCGCTTACTGGAGGCCGCGTAGTGGTACACGTGGACGGCATCCCGGCACGTGGTCACTTCCGCCGCGCTCAGGTACTCGCGTTGGGATGCGGCCACGAGAAGCCGCCCAGTCGCATAGTCGGCGGCGTGGTCGGGGTCGGACCCACGGGCGAGGATGCCCGCCGGGCTGACGAACAGGGAGCCCCGGGGGCCGTTGGGGGAAGTGGTGGCCGTGAGTGCTTCCCCGGTCCACGCGGCGGCTGTGGCCCCGGCGCGGGCAAGGGTGGACTCGATGAACGCTTCCGCCTTGATGTAGTAGGCCGGGGTGGGGCCGCGGTCTGGGTCGTAGGACTCGGGCGGGAGCGGCTGCACGGTGGAGCGAAGAGCGTCGGCCACGCTACGCGAGGGCGAGGAGGTTGAGGAGCCCGTAAGGGCTAGGTAGTCGGCGGATTTGGAGAGCCAAGTCATTGGTGGTGTTCCTTGGTGGGTGGGTGTGTGTAGATGATAGTTGGCGTTGGCGCGGCTCTCAAGAGAGGGGACCAAACTTTCCCACGAGCAGTGCCGTGACCGCCGCACGCTCGGACTCGTTACCGCCCTCGGCCGTGAACAGGTTCGCAACCGTGTAGGTCAACGAGCCCGGCCCGGCGAGCCGGAAGTCTGCGGCGGCGGCGAGCAGTTGGCGGGTGGATAGAACGGTGGTGAAGGGCGTGACTCCGCCCGGGCCTGAGGCGCGGGTCTTGTTGCCGATCTCGACGAGACGCTCGGCCGTGTCCGCGGCGAGCCCGGTTCGGTCCCGCAGGAGTCGGGCCTCATCGGCCGGGCTGAGGTAGGTCATCTCGACCACGCGGGGGAAGCGATCCCGGAGGGCTGCGTCCATCGGTCCGGTCCCGGTGTAGGCCGCGCCTTCGTTCATGGTGGCGACGAACACGGTCCCGGGGGCCACGCGCACCACTGAGCCGCGCTCCTCGACGAGCGTGGCCCGGCGACGGTCCAAGAGCGGAAGCAGCGCGTTGCCCACAGTGAGGCTTGCGCGGTTCGCCTCATCGAGAACGATCACGGTGTTCCCCCGGGTCACCGCCCGGACGAACTGCGAGTCCTGCCATGCGATGCTTCCGCCCTTCACGGTGCGGGAGCCGAACCAATCGCGGGGCTCCCGGACGATGGAACAATCGATCACGAACGCATCGAAGCCCGCCATAGCGGCCAGTTGGAGGGCGGCTTCGGTCTTGCCGCATCCGGCCGGGCCGACGAACCGCAAGCCCTCGATGCTGCCGCCCTGAGCGGCTGCGGCGATCTGTCCGAAGTAGCCGCGGAGCGTGGTGGACATTCTGAAGGTGGGGTCGGTGGACGGGGTCAGCAGGGAGTCGAGGGCGTGGGCCTCGGCGGGCTCGGCGGCCGGAGCGACTGGGGCGACTTCGGCCGAGCGGGTCACGGAGCCCACGAACCGGAAGCAGCCGGAGCCCACGGGCCGGGCGGAGCCGCTGTCGACAAGGGCGCGAACGGCCCGGCGGAGGTAGTTGTCCTCGGCTCCGAAGTCGGTGATGCCCTGAGCGACGAGAGTATCACGGAGGGCGGGAAGGGTCACTGTAGTAGCAGGGTCCGCCGTGGTGGCGAGGCGGTCGAGTGCGTCAATCACGGCGAGGTTGGCGGCGGAACGGGTGGGGGGCATCGGTCGAATCTCCATGGGCTCCGGGGTGGACCGTTCCGGCCACGCGGCCGGGGCGGATCGGAGCCCACGGGGAGGGTAAGCGAAACGGCCCCAGTTGTGCAAGGGGTTGCCCGTAGCCAAGTGGCCGGATTTGCAATTTTTTTTTGAGCCCGGCCGGGAGGGCGCGGGGGGCTCGCGGCCCTCGACCTGGCGAGTAGCTGGCGGAAATTTCGTGCGGGAGCGGCGGGGATCGTTCGGGATCGGCCGGGAGCGGCCCTAGGATCGGTCTAGATCGGTCCGCGCGGATCGGACGGCCTCGCGGCCGCCCTCGCGCCCCGGCCCCGCTCCGGGCATCGTGGCGCGGCGGGGGCCGGGATCGGTCGCGGTCGGTCGGGAACGGTCGGGATCGGTCCAAGAGGTCCGATAACTCGGAAGGGTCCGATAACTCGCGGCCTCGCGCGCGCGCGTGCGTGCGCGTGCGTGCGCGTGCGTGCGTGCGCGTGCGTGCGTGCGCGTGCGTGCGCGTGCGTGC
>Ga0181364_1000008_pt1 | contig 36976 bp, 44 predicted proteins | sample Fa13NDMM110SN_FD_130108 | JGI IMG/M metagenome (GOLD analysis project Ga0181364, IMG submission 130108) | Freshwater viral communities from Lake Michigan, USA - Fa13.ND.MM110.S.N | ecosystem: Environmental > Aquatic > Freshwater > Lake | place: USA: Michigan | collected 2013-09-24
AGAGAATATTATATTGAATTAAAAGGTAAGACTTATACCGAAGAAATTTTTTATGAGGAACACATAAAGTTTGAAATTTTATCAGAAAAATAAAAATATTTATATATTATGAAATTAGAAGAAATAATTAAGAAACATTTGAAAAAAATTGTGAAAGAGAACTCAGAAAATCACATTACAGATGAAGGTACTTACATGGTTTTATCTAACCTTGTCCAAATGAAGAATGACATTGAGAAAATTCTTTCATTTAAAAATAACCCCGATTTCCCAAAATTAGTTACGGGAGAACACGCATGGGCCGGTGATCACATCACAACATCGAAAGATGATATTGAAGAAGTTGCAAATTTCATAGAAAGTTATATGGAACAAAAAAACCTATCTGAATCAGAAAGGGCTTTATGTGAAAAATGTTGGGATGGGTATAAACGAATTGGTAGTAAGAAAAAAAACGGAAAAACAGTACCAAATTGTGTACCAACAAATGAAGCAAGTAGTCCCGCACAACAAGCAGCAATTGCGATAAATATGAAGAAAAAAGGTGTTGAACCTAAAAATGAATCAGAAAAGGAAATGTACGAAGCTATGGAAATAGATGAAAGTAAAAATTGTCCAACTGATCCCGCAAAATGGTCAGCATCTAAAGCCGCAGCCAAAGCCAAATTTGACGTATACCCAAGTGCATATGCAAATGGTTGGGCTGCAAAAAACTACAAAGCAAAAGGTGGTGGTTGGAAAAAATGTAAATAAATGAACTTACAAGAGAACATACAAAGGATTAGACAAATGATGATTTCCGAGGAGATGGTACAATCTGATGCTTGGAAGTCAATTAAGAAAACATTGGACGTTCTTAAAGACAAGAAAAAAGTTTTACTATTAAGTTGTTCTAATAGACACAATTGGGATAAAAATGATATTGATATTCCTAAGTCTAAAATGATTGCAATGTACCTAAATGAAGAATTGGGTGACAAATCAACATTAATGGACGTATCAGAACTAAACATAGTTCCTTGTGAGGGTAATGTATCAAGAAAAGACGGTAATAGTTGTGGTTTATTAAAATCAAAACTTAAGGATAAAAATAAGAACCCAACTGGTCATCATAGATGTTGGGCTAGTGTAAACAACCCCAAAGATGAACTATGGAAAATAAGTAAAGAACTATTTGAGTCCGATGCTGTGATATTTCTAAGTTCCGTTAGATGGGGACAAACCAATATGTTTTATCAAAATCTAATTGAACGTCTAACTTGGATAGAAAATAGACACACAGCGTTAGGTGAATCTAATTTAGTTAAAGATATTGAAACTGGATTTATATGTACCGGACAAAATTTTAATGGTGTAAATGTTAATGATTTACAGAAGAAAGTTCATGAATTTTATGGTTTCAAAATAAATGATGATTTATATTGGAATTGGCAATATACTAAAGATATAAATGACGAATCATTAAAATCTTATAAAGATTCCCACAATAAATTTATAAAAGATACTAAAATATAATATGAAAATTATCATAACCGAAGACCAAAAAAACAAAATTATGAATAGTAGTGATTGGGAAGAGGTAAGTGGCAAACTAATTAAAACCTTTTATTTTAAAGATTATAAGGAGGTTATGTCATTTGTAAATGAGGTTATGAAAATAGCTAACAAACAAAATCATCATCCCGATATGACGGTTCATTATGATAATGTAAAGTTATCCATTACTGACCACGATAAGGGTAAGGTGTCCGATAAGTGTCATAAATTTGTTAATGAAGTAGATAAAATTAAATAATATGAGAATTATTGTTTCAAAAGAAGATAAAAAATATATAGAAGAATCAATTAAATCAGGTGAGGTTTTAAAAGAAGACTTAAGAAGGTGGTTTAAAGAGAAGTGGGTAGATGTTAGTAAAAAGGTAGATGGTAAACACCCACCTTGCGGTAGAAAAGATGCTGATGGTAAATCGTACCCAAAATGTAGACCTTCTAAAAAGGTATCTAAAGAAACTCCAAAAGTCGCCTCATCTTACAGTAAAAAAGATAAGAAAGCAATGACATCACAAAAAAGAAGAGCTGAAAAGAAAGACCCAAAAGTTGGTAAAGGAAACAAACCAACTATGACCAAGTTTGATGAACAAAGTAGTGTCGACGAAAGAAGTAGAAGTTTTGCGTTTACAAGAAAAAAAAGATTGTTTAGTCAACCAGAAAGAATGTCCAATCCTCTTAGATATAGAGAAGTAGATAGATTATCCGAAAGTGTAGAAAAAAGAACAATTATTCAAATATCAGAAGAACAATTTGAAAGATTGTTTGAGTTTAACGAAGAGACACCTGTATTAATATATGAGGATGAATTTGGTTCAATTGAAAATACCAAATTTGGTGCTTACGGATTATTACAGGAGGCCGAGTATCAAGGGCGTAAGGTTCAACTTGGAAAAATCATGCAAGGTGATATTAAAAAGTTTAAAGTGTACGTCAAGAATGACAAGGGTAAGGTTGTTAAAGTAAATTTCGGTTTCGGAGGTAAATCTGCGAAGGGAAAAAGAATGGTTATTAAGAAAAATAATCCTGAGAGACGTAAATCGTTTAGAGCAAGACATAATTGTTCAAATCCGGGTCCACGTTGGAAACCACGTTATTGGGCTTGTAGAACTTGGTAATTAAAATGAAAATTGTAATATCTGAACAACAACTTAGACGTATTATAACGGAACAATCAGACGATTCATCTGTTAGTTGTGATAAAAATATCTCCAAAGATATTGGTTATTTAAGTGCTTGGCAGAATATGGATTCAATCAAACGAAAGAATCTATTGACATCAATAAAAAGTACAATTGACCAAACTTTAAATAAATGTAAAGAAGAATATATTAAGTGGTTTCAACACCCCGCAACTATACAGAAATTTAAAACTCCTGAGGAAAAAGAAGTATTAAAAAAATTACCATCGTACTTACAAACTATTAACACAGTAAGATTAAGTTTTAATGGTTCTAAAACTCAGCCGACAGCAATAGCGTGGGTAAATCCGGTAACTGAACCAACTGTAATCAAATATAACATAACACAAATACATGATGGAAATGATTTTCAGGGAACTCCATTAGATTACACAACAAAACACGAGATGGGTCACTTAATTGACCATTTCTTCAAAAAAAATGGTGTTGAGACCTATCAACAAACCATTGACACTAGTGCTCCTGGTTCTTATGTGGCAAACTATCTTATTAATGACAAAGACCAATATACAAGACTAAACGTTTTAAGGGGTATTATAGGTGCGGGACCTAATGATCATCCATCGATATTATTGAGTAAGTTTATGTCACAAGTTAATAGCGGAAAAATTACATCTGATAAATTTATTTTTTCACAAGCATCATCAGAAACGACTCCTTTATCGCAGAAAAACGATTTACAGACGACTAAACAAATTTGGAAAATTTTAATGAACAATATTCTCGTTGACGGGAAACCAGATATTAATATTGGGCAATTGTTTTCAACCTTTGGAATTGAAAGAGGTGGTACTGTTTTTATAAGTTTCGACTTATTGTCGGAACTTAATTTAACATCCAAAGACTTGAAAAAGAAATATTACTTCTTAAAAATGTCACCACGCAGTGCATAACTTGGTAGTTAGTAAAAAATTACATCGACATCACACTCTCTCAACAACTCAAGACTTTTCCTTTGGGATTCATCCCATTTATCTTTATTTTTAGTGGTACATATTTGTTTACAATAAACAATTTTAATCCCACTGTTCACTATACCTCTGGCACAGTCCATACATGGTAATCCTGAAGTGAGATATATCGATGAACCCTTTAGTGGTATTCCCACACGAGCGGCGTTATAAATTGCATTACGTTCCGCGTGTTCAAACCAGAAGTATTTTTCAGGTCTTTCCTGACGTTCTGGTAACGAATCATCCAAACCCCTTGGAAACGAATTATAACCCGTAGAGAGGACCTCATTATCGATTCCTACTATAACGGCACCTATCTGTGTAGATTGGTCCTTAGATTTGAGTTTTACCTGTTCTGCAATGTTTAAAAAATATTCTGTCCAATTCATTATATTAATTTTTGTGGAGACCAATACCAAACCCTATTATCTGAATATCTATTGAGTGACCAAGCATCCTTTTTTTCTTTTAATTTACTTATTTGAATCAAATCTGACCGATTTCTTATATCAATCCCGACGTTAAATCCACCGTTAACCTTTTCGTATAAAGTTTCCTTCATGGGAGGTTCGTACTTACCCTCATCGTCTAACCGCAACATTTTAATCATCTCATCCTTCTTCATTTTACACTCAATACTTCTTGTGTGTATCATTTTTTCAAGGACATCCAATCTTAATTTACTATAATCAACTTCAGACATAATGCAAATATAAGAAATATTCTGGAATATACCAAAATAAAAAAACCCCCGAAAATCGGGGGTCTTTTATATTATACCGTTAAGATTATCTTAAAGTATCTAAGCTAAATGTAGCTAAACCATGTACATCAACCACACCAAAGTAACGGTTATTAACCATTTTCTTTGCGTAACGTGTCATGATACCCTTAATTGGGGTAAAATTGAACGGATTGTACATTGTTGGAGTTAATTGTAAAGGTACATATGGAGCGTAGATGTAACCAGCGTCCAATAATGATTTACCTTTGTGTCCAATTAAAATTTTACCAGCTGGTAAATATGGATCACGGTATACTTGATAACGTCCAGCAAGTGTACCTACTTTCTCAATACCCATGTTGTATGAATCTTGTTCAGGATGAGCATTTGAAACGTGGAAATATTCTAAATCGTCGAATACTGCAGAAACTTCTGAAGAAACAACAATCCAGTTAGCACCACCTCTTAAAGTAGTTTTGTGGATTTGAGCTGAAATTTGATTGATTTTAGTAATCAATGTTTGGTTCCAATCTTTTTGAGTGTAACCAGCGAATGAACTACCGTTGTTACCGTATTTCCACTCATTGTAATCCCACTTAGCTTTCCAAGCCGCACCTTTACGTAAATCACGTAAAATTTCACGGTCGATTTCTGCTGCGATTTGCTCAGATAATAAAGCTGTTAATTCAGCTTCAGCATCGATGTTGTGGAATGCACTAACGTCTTGAGCCAATTCAGGAGACCAGCTAGCTCTTAATTTTCTTTCAGTTACAGAAACTGTTACTGATTGTAAATCAAAAGTTACTTCACCGATTTCTTCTTCGAATTCTAATGACTCATATAAACGATAAGTTGCTACGAAGTCAGTTTTAGCTAAAGTTGAACCAGCTACTGTGTAACCAGAGAAACCTGAAGCCGCATCATATGCTTCCAAATCAACACTTACATAAATGAAACCTTCAGCATCACATACATTGTAGAATGAACCAGTAGTACCAGCTGCGTTTGCACCATATTCAACAATACCTTTACCGTATTTTTGAGTTACGATATTGAATGGTAATGCTGCATAGTTTGCAGTGTGTCCACTAACTTGATTACAAGAAACTACTAATGAAGCTAAAAATTCTTCAGTATCCATTTCATTACCTGCAGGTCCTACTAATTTACCAGCACCAGCTGCAGTGAAACCAGAGATTTTCAAAATTACATTTGAAACAACAACACCAGTTGCAACTGCACTTGATGCAGAAGCCGTACCGTTTGCGAATGATATTAAATCTACAATAACTAAAGACTCACTTGAGAATTTACCTTTAGAGTAGTCAAATAAACCTTGGTCATTTGCATCTGAATTCTCGTAAAAACGATCGTAAAGATTTTTACCTGTAAAGTCACCGTTTGCACCAGCATTAGGGTAACCATAAGGTGCTCTGTGATCTGTACCACCATCTCTTTCAGAGATTTTAGGGATAAAGAAGAACAATTTACCAATTGGTAAGTTCATTGCTTGTACTGAAACGATGTCGTTTGCTAATAATTTAGAGAATACACGACGGATAATTGGGAAAACTACAGTCTCAAAAGAACCAGAAGCATCAGTTGTTGCTGCTTCGTTGATTAAGTGTGACGCTTGGTTTTCATACAATTGCGCGATGTTATCTTTTTGGTGACCGTCAAGACCTTCTAAAAAGCCTAAGTCATCCCATTTTTTAATGGTATCTTCTTTGATAACACGTAGGTGCTTAAGACCTATGTTACCAACCATACCTGATTCTAATAATGCTCCCATTTTAATATTGGTTTTAATTTTTTTTATTTTATTTTATTTTACTCATTAAATCTCTCATTCTCTTGAACTGAGGTGCTTCATAAGCTTTTGACTCAGATAAAACTTCTTGAGAAGAAGATGTTGATGGAGTATTAGAGATTTTTTCAACCACTGATTCAGTTACTGGTTTTTTAGTACCTAATTCAGATTTTATTGTATTAAATAAGCCCTTAGACTCATTCATAGTGGAAACTGTATCAAATCTCTTCAAAATGTTCAGTTTCTCTTGTTTTGTTGTTGAATGCTCTGTAAACAGACGAGTCGCGTAAGCTAAATTTGCATTAAACACGGCAACTTCGTTAAGTTTTTCCTTGAAAAGAATTAAAGCTTTCTTGTACTCAGAATTTTGTTTCTTAAGTGTTTCAACTTCTTCATTCATTTCATGACGACCAGCCTTGTATTTTTTACCTTGGTTAGCCGGAGTTCTAACGTCGTTAGCAAATGTTCTTGCTGCTTCAGTTGCTTCAACCTCTTTAGAGTCCTCATCCTCTTCTTCAGTAGCTTCTACTTCTTTAGAGTCTTCGTCCTCTTCCTCACCCAATTCGATTTCATAGATGGTCTCTTCTTCTTCAGAATCGACACCAGATTCAACATTAGAATCCATACCACCCATTTCAGGTGCCATGTCATCCATAATTGATGCTGACTCTTCGTCAAGATCATCTTCTCCATCAAGTTTGATGATGTACTCGTCATCGCCCAAATCAAGTTCGATGTTATCTCCATCTTTCTTAACTACTATACCATCTTCTGGTTTCATAGCTTTGAAAATTTTAAGTACTTCTTCATCAGATGCACCAGTCATGTCCATAACATCATCGTCCATTCCCATACCGTCTTCTGCAGATACGTCATCCAAAGATGAGTCGTCTCCCGCATCGTCGATAGCTGGTAAGTCTTCACCATCAACTTCTGAGTCTAATGAATCAATGCCTTTACTTGGGTCTTCGTTATCGAGGTCGTCAACATTTTCAGAATCGTCATCTGATTCGGCATCATCTGCCTCATCATCAGGTTGTTCTGACATATCATTTGGTTCCTCACTTTTAGAAATAACATCATCTGATGTTTCTTCCTCTTCTTCCATTTCTGATTCTTTAAGCAATTGATTTAGTTCTTCCTTCATAGTTGAAGCAAGTATACCCTTTGCATTTTGCTTTACGGCCTCTTCAAGATTTTGCACTTGAAGTAACGCTTGTTCTAAAATAGATTTTTCGCTCATTTGTGCTGTTTTATTTTAATATAAATACTTAGTTTTTTATAAAAATTTAGTTTTTAATATTCCGAACCCTATAAAATCAATTATTTGGATAAAAATTTATCTAATCCACCCATCAATTTTTTCATTCTATTGTCCAATGCTGGTTTTTCATCTACCCCTTCTTGATATTGATCTCTTTCAGATGGGTCCGAAAAAATATATGCTCCAGGTGTAGATGGTGATGACACTAAGTCAAAACAAACTAATTCAAAGTCGTCTTGTACCATGTTTTGACCTCTGACACTTTTTAATGACCCAACACCTCTAGATGAAATACCTAAAGTTGCACCATTCATTAATAACATCGCTGCTTGATCTCCTTTGGTTGAAACAATACCCATCTTTCTCCAACCCGGAGATGTGAATAATTTAATTTTACCCATGAGAATTTGACCGTCCCACCACGTTTCAAGAATTGAATGTGAGACTCTATCTAAATCGATAAGTGAAGATGAAGGGTGGTTTAATTCATTTAAAGCTCCTCCCTTCTTAATTAATGATTGATACTTTTCATTTTCCCTTTTTAGTAACGATTCAGGATAAATCCTTCCGTTCTTATTAGGGGTATCGTATTTTTGTAAAACGGCATAAAGGATAAGGTCTTGTGAAAAGTCCATATCCTTCGCCTCCTTTAAAATTTGCTTATTTTCTTCGGGAGAAACGTGACCAGCGTCATATTCTACTAATAAACCTTTCCCCGTTTCGTTTGGACCTAATATTTTCATTTATAGATTAATATTTCTATAAATACATTAGAATCCGTATTATTTTTTAGTTTTATAAAAATTGAAGAGTTTTTTCTCGTGTAATCCTGAATCAACAATATCCTCAATCAATCTTTTTATAGTATTTTTAGGTTCCTTTGTTTTAACATCAAATTGTTTATTAACATACAATGTGACCTCTAAATTCATAAATGACCTTTTTTCTAACTTAATTCCTTTTGTTCTAATATCTAAATCAACAATGGATTGTTCTTTAAAATAAGGTGTATTTAAATTATATACAATTTCTTTTATTTTTCTTCTTGACCTATGTATTATGTGGTCAAAATCATCAGTTTCATTTTCTGGTTGCAACCAAGAATTAAGTTTAAGGTAGATTGTTTTTAAATTTTTAAAATCTACAGTTCCATAACCAATTTTCACTTCATTATATTCCCCTAAAGGAATATATTTTCCTGTCTTCATTAATTTTCATATTATTTTATTTTATGGTGTTATTAAAAAATAACTAAAATTAATTACAAAACCAAAAATTTTTAATATATTTATGATATACTTATATTTTATGATTATAATTAACGTTTCAAAAGAAAAAAACATAGAAAGTGCGTTGAGGACTTATAAACAAAAAGTTCAAAAGACTAAGCAAGTTCAAAAATTAAGGGAAAGACAATCGTTTGTTAAACCCTCAGTTAGAAGAAGAAAAGAGGTTTTAAAAGCAGTCTATGTTCAACAAATAAAAAATGGTCTTAATTAAGACCATTTTTTAATTCTGTTAATCTGTAATAATTATATCTCGATGGAGACATTTGAGATACCTCATCCCTTACCGCCTTTAGTCTATCGGTTAAATCAGTATCTTTTGATTCAGTTATAAGTAATGAAACTTTTTCTAAAATGGATTCGTGTAACTCATTACTTTTGGTAATTAAGTCATTGTAAGAAATAGATAAAATATTTTTCAATTCCTCTTTTTCAGATTCTGACAATGTATTAGAGTATAATACGTTAAAATTATTTGTTAAAACAGCATTTAATAATGTTTCATTAGGTACTAAAGTCGTATCTGTTGATTCTGTTATTTTTTTCTTAGTTGTTAAATGTTCTACTAATTTCTTTTTTGCAATAACCTTCTTTTCAATATTTGATAAAGAATCTTTTTCTGATAATATATCTAAAGACTCATATAATTCGTTATTTTCAATTTCAATATTACCCAACTTATTAAGTAGAGATTCACAAAACACATTTAAATTATTCCAATTACCCATTGGTTGACCAAAATATGTATTTAATCCCTCAACGTATAATTTTGCGGTTTCCTTATCTTCAATATATTTGTTTTCAATTTCTTCATAAAACAAATACATTTCTTTGAAATCTTTGTTTTCTTTAATTGTTTTTAATATATCTTTAACTTCAGTCTTATTTTCTTTTGTATATGACTCAGTTAATTTTGTTAACATTTTGGTTTTTAATTCCCCGAATTTGTTCATTGTTAGTCGTTTAATATGTCTTTTATTTTTGTTTCTATTTCATAAATATTCTGTTGTGCCTTCTTCATATCAAATAAGTGATCAAAACTTAATTCTTCTTCCCCCAACATACCTAATATTTTTGATTTTCTTGATTCTGATAACGGAGATTCCCCTCCTCCAGAATCTCCTGATGGTGGTGGTGGTGCTCCACCTCCCATATCTCCACCCATTGATCCGTCACCTGAACCAGCTTCCATTGCTTTTTCTCTTTCCTCTTCAGGTATACCATATTTTGCATCAACATCATCAAAAATACCTGAACGTTTAATAATATTTTGGGTGTTAGTTAATTCAAATCCCATTGCACGTTCAAGACGTTGTTGTTGTAAATCCAAAATAACTTCAGAATCACTGAATCCTAATATATTTTTCTTTGCCCATGTATGTGATACTGGTAAAATACCAACTTGTGATTGGTCTGAAGTTGCATCTTTATATAATGTTACTTTTTCTTTCCAAGTCTCTATACGTAATAAATCTGACTGAGCAGAAGGATTGGTTAATGATAATTCAAAATTGTTTAATTCATCTTCTAAACCTAAAAGATATAAATGAACCAATGCAATTTTATTTAACTCTTGGATTAATGATTTCTGTATTCTATTGATTGTTCTAGCAAAACGAATATCCATTAATGCTAAAGTCTTACCCTCACCCACAACTTCTTCAAATCCTAAGAAAGCTTTAGGTATACGTAATGCTGCCAATAATTTCTTTTGAATGTATTCAATATCCGCAATCTCACCTAAGTTTTGTGCTCCGGGTAATGTTTCAATTGGATTTGTTTGTGACGGGTCACGAACAGGAATAAAATAATCTTGGTCTACAGCCATTTGATTATATCTCATATCAACCTGACCATTTCTTGAGTCAACAACTTGGTCTCTTTTAAACTTATTTGCAACACGTTGTACATATGGTTCAATATCTTTATCGTCCATGTTTCCCACGAATACTTTGAACACACGTCTTTCGGGTGCTCTTGATGTTCTGTAAATTAACATTGCATCCTCAGCAAGTAAAAGTTGTTTCCAAATTCTTCTAATCTTATCTAACATAGAAGTTCCATATGGAAGTTTTCTATCATCACCTAATAATCTAAAGTGTGCAATCTCCCATGCTTGGAATTCCATGTCTTTGTTTTTCCAAGTAAAACGTAATTCCCTTGTTGGTACTTTAATATCAACGTTAACAGGAACCTTACTCGATGCCCCTTCAATTCTTTCTATTTCTATATTTGGTAATTGTTGTACCCCAATAATGCCTTTTTCAGGGTCTATTTTTAAATAAACAAAGTTATCCCCGTATTTACATAGACCACGAGTCCACATTTGTAAATTCGTATTAATATCTAATTTTTCTTTAAATAAATCTTCTAATATAGATTTAATTCTATCTGATTCAGAATATATGGTCAACATTTGTCCCTTTTCAGAAAGTGTTGTTGACTCTTCAGAATATATGTCTAATGCCGCTGAAATTTCAGGAGTGAATTCCATAGATTCATAATCGTAATACGCTGCAAGTCTATTTGCTTCGTAGTAAACCGATTGATTGTATAGAGATTGGTCTAATTTGGTAAACTTATCGGCAATATAAGAACTTTGTTGAGCCTGCAACATTGCCTTCTCAAACTCTTCTCTATTGTCCGTCTTTAAAAGTTCGTCTTTATTAAAATTAAAAGACGGTGTATCCTCAGGTTTTGATTGACCTGGAAATCCAAACATTCTTGTTAATTTCTGAAATACGGTTAAATTTTGGTCTGCCATTGTATATAAATAGTTTTCTTTACAATATAAACTTTTTTATTTAAAAATAGTAGTTTATTTTCTTTTACTAAATAACCATGAATATTCGGCGTAAGCCTCCTTTGGTGCATTCATCATATTATTTTGTCTGTGTATCGGATTGTCCATTCCCATGGACCCAATTTGGTCAAAACTACCACCATATGAGTAGAATGATTTGTTTGGTTCGTATGTTCTTTCCGATAACACCCAAGAATCTAACATTGCTTTATTCTTAGCTTCATTCCTCTCTAATTGATTGAAACATATGTCACCAGCATATAATGCCATTGACATACTCATAATTGAGTCATCATGAGCACCTTTCATGTGATCAGGTCTACCATTAATATAAACAAATGTGTTAAGTTCATTTAATAACCTACTTGACCTAATTGCAAATCCCTTTCTAACCTGTTCTTCAAATGCGGCAACAATTTGTGTTCTTTTATTATTAAAATTAAGACCAGGTATTTTTTCCAAAGCCTTAGCGTTATAATCCCAAATGTTTTGGGTGTTTACTCCCTCAATGTATAAGTTTTTATATTGCATTTCTTGTAACTTCCTTGAGGTTGCAATACCCATACCTCCGGTAATATCTATTACTATAAAAGCATTACCATATAAAATTCCCCACTTATACGCAACTGATGCTAAATCATCAGGAGGAATTTTACCAATATATTCTACCACTTGTTCTCTATCATCAAAATCAACAATATTGATAGATGAAAAGTCCTCACTATCTCCTCTACTAACATCCACCCCCATAATGTAACGATGACCAACTACAGGCTCTTTCCATTGCCAAAAAGTGGCTTGCATGTATTTCTCTATGGGTTGTCTAATCATATTCTTGGCGATACTTTCTTGAAGTTCTCCAGGAATTACACCGTCACCCGAACCTAAGAAGTCACATTCCAATTCCTGTGCAATCTTACGTCTATCATATTTAAATTTCTTAGACATTGATTCAAACCAAGACGAAAACGGTTTATAACCTTGTTCGTGATATTCTTGATACTTTTCAGTATCAAAATCATACATAACAACTTCGTTATCATTGTACTGTTCTCTATTCAACATGTAATGACAGATGTCTTGACACTTAACCCAACGTAAATCTTTGGTATAACGAGGGTCATTAAACCACCTTAAATTTGTTATATGGAAATCATTGATTCCACGTAATGCTTGGTCGTAAACACCGTAATAGATAGGGTCATAACCATTTGGCGTGGAGATAAGAATAATCTTACCACCTGTTGATAGAGATGCCATAGATGCTGCCCAAAAATCATCACCAGCTTCAATGTAAGCGGCCTCATCAAATACAAGTATGGTAGGAGTATAACCACGTAACGCATCTGCAGATGTTGCTACCGCTTTAACTTCACAACCATTGTTTAATCTAAATCTACTTTCTGAGTTTTTGTCAGGTGAGAATCCAACATTAATCCACTCGGGCCATTGCTCAATAAAGTGTCTAACTTTATTCGCCATCTCAACCGCAGTATCACGTTTGTTAGCAATAAGAAGAACTCTTTCAGGTTCATTTTCTTTCGCTGTTTGTAATTTTTTAGAAATCCACGCAGCGGTAACAGTTGTGACACCAGCCTGTCTATATTTTCTAGTTATGTTTTCATTATAGTTTTCATAATCTTGAATCAATTGAACTTGGTCAGGAAATAACTCTAACGGTACATATTTTTTTTGAGTATTATCATAGGTTTGCAGATATGTTTTTAACGCATATGGTGCATCCTTAATAATCTTCGCGTACTCTTTTAATTGTTCTATTTTCGAATTCATATACTATATAAATAGAAAAAGGTGGGTTAAACCACCTTTCTTATTAATCTTCATCATCCTCAGGTCTTCGTATTCCCAAACTACCTAAGAAATCATCAAAATCTCCATCGTCAGTATTATCTTCTACTGAATCTAAATCATCATTAAAAATGTTAATGGCTTCTTGGTATTCTTGGTCATTTAACATTAAAACGATACCATCAACAATCTCTTGTAATAATCGTTTTCCAGATTCAGAACTAGACATCACTTCTTTCATTAATATTAAGAATTTTTTTGCTGGTAGTTTAAAAATCTCAACTAATAAATAATTTTGTAATTCTGCTTTATTTTCATCTGTTAAAACCTCTTCAGGATATTGAGCTCTAATTCTGTCCCAAATTGCTGGACCTAATCTTAAATCCCACATTTCCTTTTCTAAGGTATCTTCATGTTGCATTACTTGTTGGAACATCTCTTTATCCTCGGGTTCACCTTGGTGTGAGAATAATTCCATCATACCTTTAATCAACTCATGAACTAAAATTGGAAAATTGATTGCTCTTGCTTTAATTGTTGGTGGTTCAGTATCTCTTTCAACTTCCTCCTTACCTCCAACTGATCCTCCACCTTCTCCACCACCCATCATCATTTGCATTGTTTGGTCACTTAATTGCCAATATAATGTGTCGTTAATTGACATTAAAACACCATATTGATTTATTAAACTTTGAGACCCTGTAATTTCTTGTATTTTTTCTGAAACATAATGATACATGTAGTGACCTCTTTTAGACGCTCCTTGTATCATACTGTTAATTAATCTTCTTTTTGCTCTTTCTAAATCTAAACTTTCTAAGTCTACCATTAAATCTTCTTCAATGTCAACTTCATCCATATTCTGTTGATTTCCTTCTTCTCTTTCAAAATCTTGTGTATCAACCTCACCCATACCGACAATCTTTGCGTCGAATTGTACCGCACCTTCAGGAATACCCATTTCTTTTATTACCAATTCAATTGCTAATTGCTCTAAAGCCTCTCTATGTTCTCTTTCTGTCGCAACGATTCCATTATGTGCTGCCATCATCATTTGAGTTAATTCACCCATACCACGTTCACCAACCATTGTTGTGTCAACACCAGTATATTGTCTAACTCTTTGAACAACTTGTTTATATCGTTCGGACGCTAATAGTTCTTGAAAATTTTTATTAGGTTCTTCTCCCGTCTTAGGTAGTGGAACTTTTTTTAACGGAGTATCTCCGGTTGCCAACTTGTTGGTAATATCCGTACTCGGTCTATCTTGGGTATCAAAATCCATTGGCATCTCATTAAGGTTTTCCTTAATAATACCTAAAAGTTTTTGTTTTGTCAAACTATTCATTTGAATATTTCTTTTCTTCTGCGAATGCCTTAGGTTTATGTTTTGGTCCAGGTCCTGGTTGGTACGGAGTTTTTGGTTTTGATGGTGTAGTACCAGGTTTTGTACCCGGCTTGGTTGTAGGTTTTGCTGGTGCAGTTTTAGTGTCACCATCATTTGCAATCATATCGTAAGACATAAACTCAGGTACACCGTTGCGTCCCTTTTTTACATTACTACCATGTTGTGGTTCCATAACTTCAGATTCGGTCAATTTTGATTGAATTAATTCCATAATTTCGTTTTTTGATGTAAAACTATGAAATTTTTCTTCAGCAAGTTTGTTTACCCATTTTTTAGTTTCGATACTCTCTTTTTTAACGTTTTTCCAATTTTCAGATTTTTTACATTTACATTTTGATTCTACACAATCACATTTTTTACATTTCTTTTCTACTTTTACTTCTTTCTTCTGTCCTTTTAATATTTTAAAATCTTGACCATCAATTTTTCCATTGTGATTTTTATCTAATTTCTTTTGTCCACCTTTTAATTCCTCCCCAACCTCTTTTTTCTTCTCTCTCAATTCAACATTAAGACCTTGGTCTAATAATTTTTTAACGTCAGCAGGATTAGATGTTCCCTTAGGCATAACAACATTACCTTTTTGATTAGCCTCACCTAACAATCTTTCAGATAACTCTAAAAGTTGTTTATCCGTAAACCTAACCAATGTCTTTGCTGACATCCCTTCTTTGATTAATTTATCAACTAATTCTGACCTTTTCATAATTCTTTAAATTTTATTTCTTCTTTTAATAAGTGATAGTTTCTTAATTTTAGTTTTTTAGAAACCGTTTCAATTAACTCCCCAAATCTAAAAGATAAACGCTCAGATTCTGAGTTAACATCAAATTTTTCCCATCCTAAGGAAATCACACCATCTACCGCATCAATAACTCCGAAATAATCGGAGTCCTGAACTAATTCTAACTTTAAATCGGTATTTTTTAATAAACCAACTAAGTCAACGTATTGAATTTCAGGTGATTTAGGTAAAGATGTTGATGAAGCGGGTATTACAAACCATTCGTCCATATCAATTTCAACGGATTCACTAAAAATGAATTCATATTGTTTTTGACCTTTATAGTCATCACCAATTTCGTTGATATAGATAAGAATCATTTTATTTGAAATATTTCATTAGTGTTTCACCAACACTTCTATTAATTTCATTTTTAATCTCGTCTAAATCTAATTCTTGTACATCTTCCTCATTATCACCGTCTGTTACTGCATATTTTGATAAATCAACCTCATCATTAGATTCGTCACCTAAATCAACAGGTGAATCAATAAATGACTCTAATGCCGACATTGAATCATATTCATCAATATCAGATTCAGGTTTAGGTTCTTCTGAAGGTACTTCATCTTCCGCAGATGGTTCTGTTTCAGTATCACCACCAAAATCTACATCTCCGTCTTCCTCGTCACGTTCAAATTTTTTCGCAATCTCTTCAATATCATCAAGGTCTAACTTATCCAAATCAACAGCCGATATAACCATATTAAGAACATACTTAATATCATCACTTTCCATCTTATCGTGTAAGTCTCTTAATTCTTGACCTAATTTACCTGCGTATTTTTGAACTTCCGCCATGTAATCTGATCTTTTACTTTCAGTATCGCCACCTATTTCGTCAGAAGAAGGTTCTTCCAAAGATGGCTCATCGGTTGGTGCGGCATTTGATGTGAAATCATCACCCCCTCCCGTACCAAAATCATCAGATGGAACTGATGTTGGAACATCAGATGGGGGTGCATCATCCATAGATGATGCAGGTGCAGGTGCCTCTTGTTGAGGCTTATTTTGTTTTAAAACATATTTGGTCGCTTCCTGTAATTCGTCTTGACCTTTAATGAGTTCTAATCTCTTAAGGGCTTCACCATATGAACTAAATTTATTTTTATTCTTCATAAACATACCACCGATATAATCTAAAGATGATTCGTTCACGCCACTTTTTACATAGTACACGTCTCTTTCTTTGACGATACCGTAAAAAGACCCTGATTTAGATTCTTTCACCAATTCAGGTTTAGCCGATGAGGACTTTTTATTTTTTTCATTGTAGTAAGTTAGTTCGAGAATTCTTTTCAATTTCTCATCACCAGTTAACTTTTCACTACCAATAGGTTTTAAATCTGCCATTTTGTTGATATTAAGGTATACTTATTCTTATCCTATAAATACATTGATATAGGGAAAAAAATGAGTATAGTTATTGTGTTATGGACAATTTCTTGTCTGTTATGTCCGTTTTTAGCTTTAATAATTTTTCGATGTATCCATTTCTTCTCAGTAATTTAAAGGTTAGGTTCTCATAAGAATACTCACCACCCTGTTCCAAACCACTTTGTCTGAACGTTTTTATTTTTTTTCTTAATTCCTCAATCTTTAGTAAAACATCTTTTTTGTTACCTTCTTTTACTAATTTATCAATAATTCTCATGTATTCTTCACCCTTTTGAATAATCATCCTATCATCGATATTAGGAGACTCCTCCTTAGGTTCAATCTCCCATTTATTATGTAGGATTGAATAAACCCCTGACGAAACGTGGGGTTCATTTACGTCTTGAACATAGATTTCAACATCATACCCCTTAATTTTGATGTCATGTTTTTCATTCCAAACATTCTTCTTTGCATCAAAAAATTCTTTCAATAATGTTGCAGGGTATTTTGATTCCTCAAAATCAATCAATATATGTAAATCAACATCTGAGAATTGTGACCAATTATAGTTCGATAAAGAACCTGTTAAAACAATATCATGTATGAAAAAATCAACCCCTAATGTCTCGATAAAATCGTCACTAATCTTTAATAGACTTTTTCGAATATCACCACGCATGGAAAACTCACCGTCCGAACCTTCAAATATCTGGTTGGAAAGTGAATCTTTGGGTTCGAATGATTTTACAATCTTCTCATCCTCTTGTCTATCCTCAATCAATTCTTCAAATAAACTCATGATAGTTTAGTGTGCTTGTGGGTTTTTGCAATATTTTCATTAAAATATTTCCCTTGAGATTCGGATAATCTAAACTTAGTAAACTTATTCCAAGGTACTTTACTGTATTCATAAATACCACCGGAATTAAATGCTACTGTCATGATTTCCTTTTCGGTGTCATACGATGCAGACTTTAGGTTAGACGAGTTAATTTTTACCTCAATTAGGGTACCTTCGATTTTTTCTGATATAATAGCCATAGTTTTTATTTTTACTACAATATACAGAATAAATATCAAATAAAAAACCCCAATTTCTTGGGGTTTAGTGTTATAACGATTTTTTTATCTGATTAATTAACTTATCGGAAAGATTACTCTTTTTAAGTTTAATTAACGCCGCCGCCTCTTTATTTTTTGAAGTGTCGACCTTTTCGGTTGATCTTTTTTGCAACAATATGTTAGATTCTTCCATATGTATACGTTTCATTAAACTTTTGTTCATGGTATGTCTTTATTAATAAATATAAAAAAAATATCAATAAATAAATCTTTAATTTAATTGGTTGAAATTAATCTTTTAATTAATATGTATTAAACTGACATTTAGACATTCATTAGACATTTTTTTTAGACATCTTGTCTTTGGTTTGTTTTTTAGAATAATTTATGTTATGTTTGTATCGTAACTAAAACACATTTAGAATGTCAGTAGATTTTTTTGAAGACGGACCACAAACTAACCCACGTAAAATACGTAAAGGTTCCGCAACGCCAATTTTAGATAATTTCTCTAGGGACTTAACAAAACTCGCTGAAGAAGGTAAAATTGACCCTGTTGTAGGTAGAGATAAGGAGGTAAAACGAATTGCACAAATTTTATCTCGAAAAAAGAAGAATAATGCAGTGGTAGTTGGTGACGCTGGTGTCGGTAAAACCGCATTAGTAGAAAAACTTGCATTAATGATACACAAGGGAGAATGTCCATCAAATCTATTAGATAAGAGATTGGTATCCTTGGATTTAACTTCATTAGTTGCTGGTACAAAATATCGAGGACAATTTGAGGAAAGGATAAAAGCAATTTTAAACGAATTACAGGAAGTGAGTAATGTAATTGTCTTCATTGATGAATTACATACAATGGTTGGTGCGGGTAATGCTAGTGGTTCAATGGACGCCGCGAATATCATGAAACCCGCTTTAGCAAGAGGAGAAATGCAATGTATTGGTGCAACAACATTTGACGAATACAAAAAACATTTAGAAAAAGATTCGGCATTGGTTAGAAGATTTCAAAAAATTATATTAAAGGAACCAACCCAACAAGAAACAAATACAATTCTTAATAATTTAAAATCTTCGTATGAAACATTTCATAAAGTTCAATACGAAGAGAATGTCGTAGAAACTATAACTAAACTATGTGCAAGATATATTACTGATAGACAATTTCCTGACAAAGCAATTGATGTGTTGGATGAATTGGGTTCAGAAAAAAGAGTTTCATCTAAAATTCCCGATATAATTGAAAAATTAAAAAAGGAGGCGGATGAGATTAAAGAAAAAAAGGTAATGGTTGTTAAATCACAAAATTACGAACAGGCGGCCAAATTAAGAGATGAGGAAAGAAAAGTACTAACTCGTTTAGAAAGTGAAAAACTAAAATGGACCGATGGATTAAAGGAGAATAAAACACCGGTTACCATTGATGACGTTTATGAAATTGTTTCCGAAATGACAGGAGTACCAATCACAAAATTGGATGAAAAAGAAACCGAAAAACTTTTGAAGATGGAGTCTTTATTATCTGAGAAAGTAATTGGACAAGACGAAGCAATTCTTAGTATTTCTAAATCAATTAGAAGAAATCGTGTCGGAATCAAAGATGCCAATAAACCTATAGGTTCATTTATCTTCTTAGGTTCTACGGGTGTTGGTAAAACATTTTTAGCAAAATCAATTGCCGAATTATTGTTTGGTGACCCTGAGAAAATCATTCGTGTTGACATGAGTGAGTTTATGGAAAAGCATAATGTATCTAAATTAATTGGTTCTCCTCCAGGTTATGTTGGTTATGATGAAGGAGGTCAGTTGACTGAGAAAATTAAAAATAACCCATTCTCTGTCGTTCTATTTGATGAAATTGAAAAGGCTCATAAAGACGTGTTCAATATTTTACTTCAAATTTTAGATGAGGGACATTTGACCGATTCGTTTGGTAGAAAAGTAAATTTTACTAATACCATTATTATTATGACATCTAATATTGGTGCGAAAAAGGTATCCGATTTTGGAGGTGGGGTTGGATTCAATACTTCTTCAAGTGAGACTCAAAAATATGAAGTAAGAAAATCTATTATTCAAAAATCATTAAAGCAACAATTTAATCCGGAATTCTTGAATCGTATTGATGACATCATTTTATTTAATTCGTTAAATGAAGAGACTCTTAAGAAAATTGTAAGTATTGAAATTAATAAACTTAATAATAGACTTAAAGAAAAGAATTATAAAGTCACATTTGACAAAACGGTAATTGGTAGAATTTTTGAACTTAACTTACAAGAAGAATATGGTGCAAGACCATTGAAACGTATTATACAAAATCTTTGTGAGGATTTTTTAAGTGAGGAAATTTTAAAAGGTAATATAAAGGAGAATACGCCGGTTACAATTAAATATAAAGACGAAAAATTAACGATTTCTAAAAAAATATTGTAAATAGTTGACTTTTTTTAAAAGTTATATATATTTATATTAATAGGTTCTCTTTGTCGATTACCTTTTCGTTTTTTTTCAAAAGTAAATGGGGTTGAACCCATCGAAAGACCTTAAACCCCGACACCTTGTTGGGGTTTTTTTATGTAAATTTGGTTTTGACAATAAATTTTCTTATATTTAAGTATATGAGAAAATATATCGTAATTTTGGCTATCGGTGTTACAATGACATTGGCAGCATGTGGTGATAAATCTACCACAAATGAAGCAACAGATTCTACTGGTGTTAATGTTGATACTACTGCAGTTACTGTGGTTGACACAACAGCACAAACAGCAGGTGGCGGTGCCGAAGCAACTGGTACCGAAAATGGTCTTAAAAAACCATCCGTAGAGGAGGTTAAATAATAAAACGGGGTTAAGGTAAAAGTTGACCCCCTTTTCTTATTTTATATTTTTTAAAAAAATAGATATGACAAAAGATAATGAACATGTCGGAGAATTAATCTTAGTAAGAGGTGTCCCTGGAAGTGGTAAAACAACAGTTGCGGGAATTATTTTACAATCCCCAACTAATCGTGACCCGGAGGTTTTATCTGCTGATGATTTTTTTTATAACGATAAAGGAGAATATAATTTTGATTCGTCTAAATTAAAAGAAGCTCACAATTACTGTCAATTCAGATGTTCTGAAAGAATGAGACAAGAAATCTCAAGAATCGTTGTTGCAAATACTTTTACCGAAGAATGGGAAATGAAGGTGTATTACGACATGGCAGAAAGATACAAATATAGGGTCCATACTTTAGTCGTTGAAAATAGACACGGCGGTGAAAATATACATGGAGTTCCTGAAGAGAAACTTGAACAAATGAAAAATAGATTCGACATTAAACTTTAATGAGTCAATTTATAGTCTCCTTCGTAGATTCTATTAATCCAAAACCAAAGAAAAAAATGAAATTCTATTACCATATCCTTACGCAACAATGGGCTGTTCACATTATACCGATCATTGATTTTTATTTCGAATCCTGCGAACCAGAAAGCGACGAAAAATTTTGGAAATCAAAAGTATGTGGATTATATTTGTCCTTATCATGGTTAAGGACAAGTTTTGTTTTCGGCATTAATAAAAAGCTCAAATGATTGAGATATTAAAAAAATATCATATTGATGGTTTGTTACATAAACAGACTCATCCAACTCTTGACTTAACTATTTGGAATTATTCTCCGAAAGTTCAGTACGAAAGATTATGGGATGAGATTACTTTGCAATGTCGTGGATTGGTTACGAATTCAAAAGGTGAAATAGTTGCAAGACCATTTAAAAAATTCTTCAATTACGAGGAACATAAACCAGAAGATATTCCTAATGAAAATTATGTTGTCTATGAAAAGATGGACGGTTCATTAGGTATTCTTTTTTATTATGAAGAAGAATTAACTGATGAGAGAAGATATAACATATGGTTTAATAACAATTATGAAACCGGTATGGAAAGATTCTTTAACCCGAACGACTTACCTGATTTTGATAATCCATACTATGAACCAACACCAAAGAAAAAAGGTGAATGGATATTATCCACTCGTGGTTCATTTACGTCACCACAAGCGATTAAAGGGAAAGAAATACTTGATAGACACGATATTAGTGCATTAAGAAAAGACAACACATATTTGTTTGAAATCATTTATCCCGAAAATAGAATTGTAGTCGATTACAAAGGTGAGGAAAAATTAGTTGTTCTTGGTGCGATTCACACTGAAACTGGCAATGAAGTTCCTGATAGTTCCTTGTTTTTTTTACAAGAAAGTGGATTTGAATTAGTAATGACATATAAGACTTGGGGAGAGGGATATGATTTACTTAAAGAAGAAATTAGTAAAGATAGAGAGGGATATGTAATTAAATTTAAAAATGGTTTTCGTATGAAAATCAAAGGAGATGAATATAAACGTCTTCACAAAATTTTAACAAATTTTTCATCTAAAGACATTTGGGAATTAATGAAAGATAGAAAACCCATGGATGAATTTTTAGATAGAGTTCCCGATGAATTTTACAAGTGGGTTAAACAACAAGTAAGTTCTTTTGAATTATCATTGGAAAGAATAGAAAATCATTGTAGTAAAATACACGAATATTTCAGATACGGAAAATATGGGGATAGGGATAACATCCCAACAAAAAAAGATTTTGCATTACATTTAGAAAAGTGTAACGTTGAAACATATTACAAATCAATATTATTTGCAATGTGGGACGGAAAACCATATGAACATATGATTTGGAAGATAATGAAACCTAAATACGAAAAACCATTTAAGAACGATGAGACCTGAAAAGAAAAGATTATACCTTGACGATGTTAGAACACCAGTTGCTGAGGATTGGGTTATTGCTCGTAATTACGATGAATTTGTTGTACAGATTAAATTGAATGGGTTGGGTAATTTTGAGGTAATATCTTTAGACCATGATTTAGGTGAGACTGCCATGGTCGAATACTATACCAATGTTAAAAACAACTATGAATTGAACTACGATAATATTTTGGAAAAAACTGGAATGGATTGTTGTAAATTTTTAGTTGCTGAAAGCATGAATAAAAATATCCCATTACCACAGATTTATGTCCACTCAGCGAATCCAATCGGTAGTGCAAATATGATGGGTTATATTAACAATTATTTCAAAAATTGCAAGTCACCACAATCTTGTATTAGAGTTGAAATCAAACACACCATACATGAGTCACATTTAATACCTCCTGAAGCAAGGAAGGCAAAGTGGGACAAATCAAAAAACTAAGTCACAAACTAAACCACCCATAAATGAAACCCACAAGAAGAAATCAAAACACATTCAAAGAATTAAAAATTGAAGGAAGGTACAATGAGTTTAATGATTTTTATGACTCAAACAAAGAATTGATTTATAAATCAGTAATTGAATTGTTCACGGAATTTAAAAACACCAGAAAAAAAACTTTGACACTTTATGTATCTGCAAGGATAAAAGGACTTGAGTGGGATACCGAATTTAACTTTACCAAAAATGAATCATTTGTTTTAAAACGAGATATTATGCCCTTTTTTGAAAATAATGAAGATTACGAAACTTGTTCTGAAATAATTTCTTTAACAAAAGACTTGACAAAATAAAAGATATTTTGTACATTTTAAATGTATCACGATAGAGGTACATTTATTGTTTTTTGTCAAAACATCCCCGTTAGTTTCTACTTTCGGGGATTTTTTATAACATCATTCTTGAACCAATTAGGAAGTTACTTAGAAATGGGGAATTTGGTTGAGTGTTTCCACTTAATTTATAGTTAATACTCAATCCAAATCGTTTACTTAACTTATAGTCGAATGAGCTTCCCACTAAAAATCCCATGTGTCGATTAATTGTTGTTGTTCCATTTGTACTATTCCACCCAATCGGTGAGAACATAGTGAATATTTGTGGTGATACCGTAAGTTTCTTTGAATACATATATGGTTTAGTCCAAAACACAATTGCCGATGACGACATGTTATAATCAAACCCACCTTTATCATTTTTAAGAAATAAATTAATTACACCCACATTATAACCATACGTACCATTTTTAGGTGTTGGTTTAATATATGTATAACCCAATAGATTCATATAATTTCCAGCTAAATATGCAACCGCAGTACCATATGAATGTATAGCATCCAATGTTCCGTCTTTTTTCATTGCCATTTTTGTGTATCCACCAGTTGTTACTACTTGACTTAAATCACTTGTAATCATTAATCCGCCACTGTAACTTTCATCACCCGCCATTGATGACCTACTAATACCAATATTAACAGAAACCAAAAATCTGTTATCAGGAGTTTCTGCTGTTGTTAAATCTGAAGATAAAAGTAACGGGTTTACAACTTCAGCTTTTTTCTTTTTATCTTCCTCTTTCTTTTTATCTTCCTCTTTCTTTTTATCTTCCTCTTTCTTTTCTTCTGATTTTTTATCTTCCTCTTTCTTTTCTTCTGATTTAGATTCTTCTTTTTTCTCTTCTGATTTTTTTTCTTCAGTTTTACTTTCTTCTTTTTTTTCTTCTGATTTTGTTTCTGTCTTTTTTTCCTCAGTTTTAGATTCTGTTTTAGATTCTGATTTGGATTCAGTTGATCCACCACTTTTACTCTCTCCACTTGATGAAGACGATGAACCACCTTCAGATGAACTTCCACCTGAAGACGATGATCCCCCACTTGATGAGGAACTACCACTACTTGAGGATGATGAACTACTTGCCGGTGGAGGTGTTGACCCACTACTTGCCGGTGGAGGTGGTGGTGCACTTACTGGTGGTGGAGTTGCAACACTACTCGTGGCGGATGAAGCTGCCCCACCTGCAGCTGACGATGCCGCACCACTTGCAGCAGATGAAGCGGCCCCACTTGCTGCGGATGAAGCGGCCCCACTTGCTGCGGATGACGCGGCACTACTTGCCGCAGATGATGCCGAATTACTTGCAGCGGCGGCAGCACTCGCAGCCGCAGCATCTGATGCAGCTTTAGCCGCGGCGGCAGCCGCAGCATCCGCAGCGGCCTTTGCGGCAGCCGCAGCAGCGGCTCTTGCCGCCGCTTCTTGTGCTAATCTAATTGCCTCAGTCTGAGTGTTACATGGTTCGTTAAATACCGAATTAACCCATAGTTGAAACGACCCACTACTTATATCTGCCAATGTTACAATTTTAGATTTACCTCTAATAACTGCAACCGTTTGGTTTTGACCAAAAGGAATTGTAACCACATAGACTTTATTATCACACGGGTCAATGTAAGTTTGGGTAACAGTACTTTGTCCAAAAGATTTACCACAAAAAAATAAAACTATAAAAAATAGAATATATTTTTTCATTATTAATTGTTCAAACCAATTGATATTTGAGAATATTTTCTAATCGGGTCTGTATCTAATTTCAACGTGAACCATTTGAAATCTCTTATTAGTCCTATTTTTAATGTTGTAAAATTTGAATTTGATTTTGGAAATGATATACCTCCTATTGCATCTTTACCTTGCCATCTAACAACTTCATTACCAAATCCTATCATACCATGTATTCCTATTTTACCAATTCTTTTACCACCACCTACATATAAAGCGAATTCTTTTTTCCAATCATTTTTACTAAGTGGAAAGTCAACATTGTTGATTTGACCATATGGATAATAGCTGTTTTGGTCTATTTCATAAGTCATTACATAATCCATAATAAAATATCCTTTCTTACCTCCCACTACTCCCCAATAAGATATTTGTTTATTGTTTGTGTGACCAAATCCAAAAGATGTATAGACTTTTTCTTTTCTAATGGTGTCTCTCTTTCCATTTTCATAAACATGAATTATACTTCTTTGTCTCCACCCTAAATCATCATACCAAATGTATGGTAATGGTTGATACCACCCCCAATTACCCCAATAATAACCAAATTGATTAACTCCTCCCCAATTTTGAATACGAACTCTACCACGTGGGTCTGGATTAGGTTGTAATTGTTGTTGTGGTGGGTTATTTCTCCAACTACTCACATTGTTTTGTTGTGGTGTAGGTGGTTGAACTCTTGTTTGAGTTGATTGTGATGTTTGTGTCTGTGATTGTGTAGGTGGGTTCGACCTCCAAGTCGATACTTGTCCAAATGTAAATAATGGAGCAAGTAATAGTGTGAATAATGTCAGTTTCATACTTTATTGTTTTATTATAAATATAAAAAAGGGGGTTATTATACCCCCTTTTTTATAATTCTTTGTGTTAATATTTTATTTTGTAAAAATTCCCTTTTTTATCATTCTATCTAATATTCTTGCACATGCAATATCCAAAGCTTTTTTAGTTGCGATTGATATTGTTGATTGATTAAATTTCATCTCGTCAATCGAAGCGTCCGATAACAGTGTTAACTCCCTCGTTGTTTTAGCCTCACCCAATCCAGATGCACCAAACACCACACCCGTCTCGGCATTTGTAAATCTAACCTGTAAACCAATACGAGTAACCATTAAATTTTTCACACCGTTTTGTATGTTAATTGTTTCATCTTCAGATACTGAATAGTCATAACACTCAATAGTTACAAAATATTCCGCTAAATTAATTTTACCTCTACCATCTAATTTATTTTCAGATATTCCTGCGGCGGATGCTTGAAATTGTTTTACCATACGATTCTTAATTTCTGTCTTATCTTCAGTAAATTTAAATCTGTTTAAGTTTTCAAGATATTCCATCGAGATGTTAGCAACACCCAAACCAACACGTTTCTCTTTAAGTTCAGGATACATCTCATACATCTCATCAGAAATTCCCGCCTTTAGTATTTGAATTGGAATTTGAGGACCGTCATAATCTAAAAATCGACTAATATCTACCGCAGTCTCAAAAGATGCTTTATATTGTTCGGTTTTTGTTGATCCTATTGTTTGTCCCATTGCGTTATCGGCAATTAAACAGGTCATAATAAAAATTAAAAATATTATTAAATGTCTCATAGTTTTATATTAAGGATTCCATTTATTTAATGCACTTATGTAATTACTAGTCATATGGTCTTTAACGGTCTGACCTGTGAAAACCGCTTTAAGGTATTCACCAACTCTTTCCCAATCAACCATCCATTTTTTAATATTACCCTCATCATCAATTCTTAATTCGGTATTAACATGATGGTACCCAATATTTGGTGCACGAGTAACAACATCTAAATTATGAACTATTCTTAGGGATTCTATTGGAGATTTATCAAAATTAGTTTTAAATACATTATTACCAACTCTTGGACTACCGATAGTACAACATATAATTTTATTTGATTTATAAATTGAATAAATCTCATATGCACATAAGGTAGAAACCGCAGCACCTAAACTATGACCACAAACAATAATATTATCAACTTCACCTTCACCACCTAATGTGGATAATGCTTTTTCAAATGATTTATAAGTTTCGTCTTTAACAGCGTCCCAAGATGATTTAAATCCAATGTGAACTTTTTCACCATCTTGAACAAATGGAACTTTATCAATTGATGCATCGTTTTGGAAATCCTTTTTAGATGAACTTCCTCTCCAAACAATATAGATGGATTTGTCTTTTATCGCAACAAATCCTTGTGTGTCTGATTTTTTATCGTCAATCCATTTAATTAATTTTAATCTTTGTGCTTTAAAATCAATGTCTTTTTGTTCTGAATATACTTTGTCAGTTAAACCGACATTGTATAGTATTTCGTTTTTTGTCATTTTGTATTTGTTTTATGTTATTTACTTTTCTTTAAAAATTTATCCAAAATTGTTTTAGGGAAATGTTCTATAGTGAATATTAAAACCTTCCTCAATACAGGGTTTTTTATGACGTGATTTAAAAATTCTTTAATAACCTCTTTAATTGCAAATGATTTAGTGTCAAATTCTGTCCCATCAAAATATCTTGCACATGTTCCCTCACCACCTGGTGAACCATGATGAGCGTCTATAGAAGTACGCCAATAGTCAGCGTGATTTTGCCATTCAGGAACTGAAACTAATTCAGGTGAATTAAACCATAAATTCCATGATAATACATTACCTTTTTGTAGCATATTACCCGTAGCTATGTTAAAAATGTTTAAAAAATATTGATTAAACTTATCTAGTTTTTCATCGTTTGTAGGTATCATTCCTCCTATTTCAACATCAATATGTCCTGTTGTAAATGATCCTTCTTCGTGTAAAGCATATTCTGGATTTTTAAATCTTTTTGTTAAACCCTTTCCAAGTTGAAATATAGGTTGTTTAGGATTTCCTGGTAGATGTGTCCCAACACGAATGGCGTTTTCTTTGTCGATAGGATATTTGTGAGATCCGTATTTTAATAATGGCCAAATTGCTTTTAAATGACTACCTTGATGTTCACTTGGTGTTAACCAAATTTTTCCCTCAACCATCATATCCGCAGCAATTTCTTTTGTGTCTTCATTAACCCATCCTCTTTGTCCTGTAACTGTTACTTCCACATTTATACAAATTTCATCTCCAATCCACATTCCTTGTTGAGGACAGATTATGGAATAAATTCTACCTTCATTGGTATATCCTATTCTGGAAATATAAGGAGCAAATTGTACATAACAACGTTTTGGGTCTTTTTCCCCATTTAGGGTATTCCAACTAAACATCGGCCATTTAACACCCCATTGTCTTTGTAGTAAATTAATATTATCCATGTTACCCAACATAGGTAATGAAGTTAAATCTGTAGTAGGATATAACATTTGTTTTTGATTTTCAGATGGAAAACCACCTTGCCAGCCCGTAGGAATTTGTTCTTTTATCATATTCTTTTAATATAAATATATAAAAAAAGGGAGTTTTTAACTCCCTTTCGTATTAACCTTCATTTTCGACTTCTTCGTCTTGTTTGTTGTGTTTGTTATTTATGTACTTATCAACCGATGCGATACCAAAGGCTCCAAGTGTTATCACTAAGAATCCGTTGAATATGAATTCGTTGATTACTAATGGTTTTCCAAAATATCCTGTAACAAGGTCAACCGCCAATGCAATGACCATACAGATAAATGATGAAAACCCCACAACTGACTTCTCGTTAATTGTGTTACCGTCGTTAAATAATTCTTTTAAAAATCCCATAATTTATTGTTTTTTGTTTTTTATTTATCCTTCCATGTGTGTCTCGGACATTTCGTCTTTAATCTTACCACATTTTAAGCATTCTTCAGTTCCGTCCCCGTCTAAGTCGCCCCAAACGTGTTCACATTGTCTGTGTGCAAAATACACGTCAATTTTACCATCACCATCAAAATCAATACCGTCCATTGTACCATCACCATCTTCATCAACCTCAATACCTGTTCTCGGTTGAACGGTTGGTACTTGTTCAAATGTATCGTTTACCTTTTCAATTTTTGAATTTTCAATCGCGGTTTGAAACGACTCAGGTATAATTGGTGTGTTGTTTGGTGGGGTATCCGGCAAATCGGCAGTAGTAGATAATGATGTACCATCTTCCTCGTCCATTTTCTGAACTAACATCTTATCCTTATCAGTATCACTAAACCAATAGTCAATAATTTTACCATAAGAACCAATAAATGCTCCTAATAACAATAATAGAAGTTCTTTCCATTCTCCTTCTATCGCCGATTTACTTAATATAGCAAAGAACATTCCCCCTATTATAAAAATAAATCCACCCAATACTAATGCTGTGATGTACCACCTTCTGGCCATCATTTTACTTAATAAATCTTTAAATCCACTTGGTTGTTCCATATTATATTACCATTTTGGGGCTTCTTCTTTAAACTCATCACCTTCTTTTTTCTTAGGTTTTGCGACAGGTTGTGCAGGTTTACCATCGGCACTTTTATTAATGATGATAGTTTTATTACCTTCAGCGGCTTGTTGTTGAGTCTGTGAATTTGTAATGTTAATTACTGGTGCAGCTTGTACTGGTGCTGGTTCGGCTTTGTCACCACCACCTAAAAGTGTTGATAACCATACCCCACCCGCAGTTACTAATGTTCCCGCAACCCCAATTATTGTCTTTTTTAAACCTGACCAAGTTCCTTCTGATTGTTCTACTTCTTCTGACATTTTATTTGTATTTAATTTTTTAGTTTATTTTATTAAAATCTGTTATTCCTAATTGTTTATTATTAGAATCAAATAACCCTATTCTATATGCTGATGATGGTAATGCATTGGTATATACCTTTAAAAGGTTATCGCCAGCAATTACTGTCATTGTTTCTTTAGATACCACTCTATTTGAAATATCGAATATTTTAATCGTTACCGAACCCGCGGTTTCAATTTTAACATTCATCGCAACTTCTGAAGTAACAAATGCCGATTGTAATTTAATACCTACCGAACTCGTTATTGATAATTCAGGTGTTACTTGTTGAACATTCGGAAGAAAATCATTTTCTTTTGTGCATCCCACAAGAATTGTTAAGCTTAATACTATAAATACCTTTTTCATATGGTTTTACTTTTAATTGTTTATTATTATTGTTTTACCTAATTGATTCTTGTTATTGTCTTCCAACACTAATGATAAATATCCCTTAGGTAAGGAATTGGTGTATATTTTTTTAATATTTTTGCCCGATTGAGCGTTAAATTTTTCTCGACTGATTACTTGGCTCGTTTCTTGATTAATTAAGGTCAATATATATATTCCATTTGACGGGACATTAAAATGTATTAATTGTCCATTAGTAACCTTAGACTCTTTAACACTAAAAACATCATCAACTGTTATTATATTAGGTGTGGGGTCAATATCAACTTTAGTACAGCTATAGAATAAAATCAACGATATAAATAATAATTTTTTCATTAGAATTGAAAGTTTGTTCCTATCATAAACATTATTGGGTTACTCTTTTTATATCCAACCGACTCACTTAATTTATCCCAAGTTGTGTTATATCTGATGTTAGTGTTTAATATAAATCTTTTGGTTATTTTCCAATCCATAGATGTACCATAATATAAGTCCAAATTAAAATCATCTACATATGCCAAATCCGATTCAGTACCATCTTTAAATACTTTATAGACATCGCTCATTGCAAATATTTGTGGTGAGATGTTTACTCTCTTTGTTTTCAATGTATATGTGTACATCACCATACCTCTATAACTTATTTCACTTGATGCCGGTATAATTGGGTATATTAAATCTTTAAAATCACCATTTTCATCTACCGTATATTTTCCTTCCCACTCACCCTGATAAGTCCCCCAAAATGATTTTGATGCAATCACACTATAACCAAATGTTCCAAACTTTTTAGTTCTGAATACATCTATAAATGATAGTGTAATATCTTTTTGAAAATTAAAATCGGTTGAATAAAACGATTGTATTGTTGTTGTTCTTTTTTCAGTATTTTTACTAAGACCATATCCCACACCATAGTAGTTCCATATCGGATTTATGGATGCTGCGAATGTATGTCCCCATTGACCATTCATAGATGATTTATTGTAACCCAAATTAAGTGTAGTAGATACTTGCTTTCCGATTATACCCACTGAAAGGTTTGACGATGATAGAACATCTTTTGAAAAATTAACATAGGATTGTAATATACCCACATCGTTCCAATCATCACTTTCCCCAAATAATTCTTTTGCTGATAGTTGTAATGTATCAGGTTTTTGTATCTGTGCATTTGTAACAAATGTTATCGAAATTAGTGACAGAATTATTATTAGTTTTTTCATTAAAAATTAAATTTATTTCCTATTGAAATATTATTCATCAATCCAAATTTAGGGTTTGTGTTTATGTTACCTCTATAAGCTAGTAATAAAATAAATTTCTTTGAAATCTTATATCCAAATGAAGTTCCCACCAATGCATTAAATGTTGGGTCTACCTTTTGATTACCTAATCCCAAATCCCAATACATATGTGAATAACTCAACAATATATCAGGTGTAATTGTAAATCTACCAGTACTGTATGTTCTATTAGTAAATACCATTACCGATGGTGCACCTGTCCACATTGGAGGTAACGAATCTTTTATTTGACTGAACGTATTTGATGCGTTTATACCAAATCCCTTGTTCCATTTTCCTTTGTATAGTTTTACATAGGTTAGGGTTGTGGTTCTACTATTTCCGATTTGAGTGAATGAAAGAAACATATTATTATTTCCCTTGCCCACATATCCAGATACCCCATATTGTGAACCATCTGTTGTAAGGAATCCATTACCACCATAAGAGTAAACACCATTAAGTGAGGTCCTACCACCACCCAATGAAAGTGCTTGTAACCATCCACCTACATAAGTTGGTTTTTGTAAGAATACAAAATCAGATGATGTTAAGAATGCGTTTGTTTTAACTACCGAACCCCTTTGACCAGGAGGTGGAGGAGGTGGAGGTGGTTGTAAATTGTTTACCTGCATTTGCATTTCTCTATTCTTTGCATCTTGTGAGAATACACATAGTGGAAATAATAATAATATTAATAATAGTTTTTTCATTTATATAATAAATCTAATATTTTACTTTTGAATTCTCTGTAAAAAACTGATTCGATGCTCCACCGCATAAGTTCGTCTTTTCTTATCCTATATCTATATCCGTCAAATATAAATTTTTCAGTCTCAATATCATCTATTAGATAAGCCACTTCCATATCTACTTCTTCTTCTTCTCTTCTAAATTGATTATACCAATTACTAGGAACTTGAATAAAACACTTAACATTTACAATTTTATATTTACCTGTGTGAGAGATAAAATTCTTCATCTCATTATATTCAAATGATATATTCATAATTTTTAATTTATTTTTATTTTTAATTGTTTACCATCTTTATTAACCGCATCTGTTGTTGATATTGATGTCAACCCCAATATTCCATTCAATTCAATTTTTGGTACAAAAATTATTTTATATTCTGTTGTTTTATCTAATAAAGTTGACCCATCAGTTATTAATGAACCTAATGTAATATAAGTACCCCTATCAGTTCCAAAATTGGTTGGGTTACCCTTTGTGGTAAATTCAACCTTATCGAATTTTAATGCGGTGTTATCATAATTTAATTGAAATTGAGTACCAACCACTTCTTGTTGTAATGGATCTAATGATAATGTAACTATAACTTTATTACCGATAATTTCACCCATAATTAAAGCGTTTACCTCATTAGAAACTGAATTAGTTTTTACACTCATACTTCTAACCGAATTAGTTGTAACACCACTTACACTTTGTTGTGCAGAATGAGATAGATTCACATCGCCTACCCAAGTTACATTCACATTGTAGGTATTGTTGAGTGCCCCCGTATTTAAACTGAATGGGAATAAAGATCTTGTTGCAATGAATTGTGTTTTCCAATTTGATTTTGTTATCGCATCATAATCTGACTTACTATGTAGTTTCATCAAATATGTCAATGCTGGATATTGTGTAAGTGGTTGTACCCCTGTTAAATATTGTAATAATTTATACGTATCCGCCTCGTTGAAAAGACGATTACCATCTACATCCGCGTTCATAAATTGAATTCCAGATGTAAATTCATTTCCACTCTCATTTCCAAACAATCCACCATTGGCTAATTCCTTAAATGCTAAATAAACATCCGTTACGGTTACAATACTACTGTATAACGTGTTTAATTCGGTTTGTGAGTTTGCAATTATATCAATTCCGTGTTGTTTATAACTTTGAATTGGTGAGAAAGTAAATTCAGCTTGCAATCCATAAAATCCATTACCTGATCTTATGTTTGATGCGAATGATGAACCACTAAAATTGAATTGAGTTTGGGTATAAACATAAACTTCCGTCCAACCATTTGGGTCATACGAATTAAATGTTACAGGTCCATTCCATAAATCAAATAATTGTAAATTACTAATGGTGGATGGGTCTGATAAAATCCCACTTACTTCTCTACTATCTATTCCAATTCTATATCTTTGATTTGTCACATCGTAATTATATATCACACACCATTCTATTTGTCCTGAGGTTGTTGATGCTTTAGTACCACCACCACTTACCTTTGCAGTATCTAAATCATTTGTAATATCAACTTTACCCAATCCACTTATCGCTCTCGATGTGTTAGTTGTTGTATTCCACAGATTATTTACGTATGTGTTTGCTTTTGTTGAAAATTTAGTTTCATCTACATTACCACCAAAATCAAAATTAAATCGTGCAGTTAAAACCTCTCCGTTTGAGTGGGTTACACTATTGGTATAAAATTCAGTAAAGGTTGCATCATCGGGGTTAGTCCAAGTTCCATATTCAATTACATAAGCACAACTAAAATGATTAGGTAAATCGTTCCATTGAGTTCCCCCACCCCATTTGGTTACTGCATAATCTTCATTACCACTATTGTTTGGTTCACCACCTGCCCAGTTATTATATTGTCCAGGAATGTTTCCGTTTGTTTGTCCATTATTTATTTTGATTAGAGTTCCCTTTTCAGGTCCTGCATCAATCGTCCATCTAGCTTCCTCTACTTCATCTGTAAGAGCAAACCATATATTACCTTGTGGTACATTTGCATATATGAAGGCATCTTCATCCGCAGAAGTGATTGTTACCAAATATCCTGTTTGTCCTTTAAATGTTGTTGTTAACGCTGCGGCTCTTGCACCTGTGTATGTGTTTCCCGTTGCAATTGGTTTATAAAAGTGTCCGTTTACACCATTGTAATAGTATCCCGTTGGATTTACCGTTGCAGCTACTGATAATGCAATATTACCTCTTACCGAACCTGTATTTACTTTTAAGGATGTCAATGCGGTATTAATGTTTGCCATTGTTCCTGTAACCACTAAACGAGTTTTGTTACCACTTAAAGTAAATCCACTTGCGGCTGTTAATCCTGTTGTAGTGTTTAATACAAATGTTGTCCCTGATGGAGGATTAACTAAACTTATTGATGCTAATAAAGTTGCTGTAGAACCGAATCCACTTAAAACAAAACCACTAGCATCTTGTGCACTAGTGGATGGTAAAAAAGACTTAGAGTTCGGTGCGGATACACTCTGTCCGAACCCTAAGAATGATGTAAATAAAAATAATATTAAAAATAATTTCTTCATAAATTACTCCACAGTCAAATTAATCTTGTTTCCGTTTCCGTCAACAGCATCAGCTAAAACTGTATAAAATAAACCCGCAGTGTTTGTTATGGTTTCTTTTGGTGTAAATGTTAATTTATATGGTGTACCTGTTTTAATTCTTGCAGTTTTTGTTTGATCCATAGAACCAAATGTTAATCTACCATCTCCGTTTGTTGAGAAGTTAGTTACACTTGGACCCGCATCAAATGAAATATTATCAAAAGTTAATTTAGAATTATCATATTGTAATATAACCTCTAAACCAGCTAAACCTTCTTTTGTTAAATTACCTGTCAACACAACCTTACCGTTAACTATTGTAGAGGTTAAACTTAATTTAGCAGTTTCAAATGTTTGGTTATATGACATTGATTTTACTGACATTGATTTGTTAACACCAACTTCACCATTGATTGAATTTGCATAATTACCAGTTGCGATTCTACTTGCGATTTCGGTTAATGAAGACGAGTGAGAGAAATCTAAATCACCGTTCCAAGCAAAAACCATATCCACCGCTTGAGTTGCTGATGTTACGGTTGTTATATACTTATTTGTACCATCTAACCATCCTTGATTTAATAATGAACTACCATAACGAAGTGATGTTGCGGTAGATGACGGGATGTATGCTTTTGTACTCACATCTATACCCATTACATGTGAAAATAAATAATATGCATCGGTCTCATTATAAATACCTGTACCAGTACCATCATCTTTAGACACATTAGCCATTAATTTCTCACGATTATATTTGAAAAAGTTTTTTTCACCATTAATATCAGTTTGAGCAATACCTAAAAATGCTTTATATGCATCAGACACTGTTATAACATTATTCATCCATGTTTTACCGTTTGGTGGACTTACCATTAACCCAATGGTATCTCCAACTTTAATTTCAGTGGTAAATGTTGCTTCACCACTTGCATCTAATTGTTTAAATGCTAATGGGGCTTTAGTCCAATCAACATCAGTTTTAGTTGCGTTTAATTGTAATAATGAAATTCCATGGTCTGCAATGGTATATCCTTGTGGAAATAATACTCTCACTTTAAATGAAGAAGCACCACCTCTCACAGTCCCTAATGATATTGTACCGGGATTTGTGGTGATTGGAGTAATACTTGCACTTGTAGCATCGATTGAATATGCCAAATCTAATTTGTGAATATTTGTGTAATCAACTAAATCTTTGATCACATATTTTTGAGTTGCAATATCACCATTAATTGAAGCGTCCGTTCTTTGTATGGTCAATTGAGCAGCATTCCAATCTACGTTCGTTGCGTAACCCCAAGGAGTTGCTAAATATTGTGCGTATAAACTTGTAGCAGTAATACTATTTGCGGTACTCGGTGTAAATTTATATCCAGACCAACCAGTATAAAATGTTTGTACTGAAGACCCTTGTGAGAATACGGTTGAGATGTATGTTAATGCCTTATTATTAAATTGGTATCTTAACCAAAAATAACGAGGGGTAGTTGTACCTCTATCAATAGTATATTTTACCGAAAGAGTATCACCAACTTTTAAGTTTGCAGTGGGTGAAAACGATTGGTTAATAGTAAATTGAGCCGATGATGTAAACGTAGTTAGGGATAGTGTTATTATCCCGATAATGATTAAAATGTTTTTCATTTTATTGTAAAAGTTTTGTTATTAATTTATCGCAACTCTTTTTAAGAGCATTGCTCAATGATGTTTGGTTAAATTGACCTCCCTCGTCCACTATAAGCGTTGACATTGAAATTTCAGAAGAACCCTCCTCTACAATAATCTCTTTCTCTTTTTTACCGTCCTTATATAATATTC
>Ga0181364_1000010_pt1 | contig 36108 bp, 68 predicted proteins | sample Fa13NDMM110SN_FD_130108 | JGI IMG/M metagenome (GOLD analysis project Ga0181364, IMG submission 130108) | Freshwater viral communities from Lake Michigan, USA - Fa13.ND.MM110.S.N | ecosystem: Environmental > Aquatic > Freshwater > Lake | place: USA: Michigan | collected 2013-09-24
AAAAAATACTGCATCCACCCTTGCATACAAACTGAGTAGACGTTTATCTGTCCAATACGTCACCCCCCAAGGAGTACAGTATTAATTTAAAACTCTTGATGTATGAGTAATGTTAGAATCGTCCCTGGAAAGAAGGGTACTGTAGTGTCAGCCTACGAGAAAAATGCTGATTTTGGTTATGTGCAGTTAGAGCAAAGTGCTATTGTACAAACTGGTGGATGGATACGCGAAGTTAAGCGCACCTGTCTTTTACGTGGTAAAACTGCTACACTTGAAGCCTTTGTTGGCGCAAGTAGAGGTTTGCAGTTACCTGGCAAGTTAGTTTCACTTGAGTACCTTGAGTCTCAAGTACCTGCTGACATTGCGAAGGAGTACCTGCGTGATGATGTTAGTTTTGAAGAGGCAATTGAGCCTTATTTAAAGCGAGCAGGTGCAGATGGTATTGCTTTGACCTGTGATGGTGAGCGTATTTTACGTTTCACTAAGTGGGATGCCTCTGATGTAATGGCTGATGTACGTGTTATGCACGACAATCAGGCAGAAATCAGCGCTGAGAAGAATCTTAGTGTAGGTAGAAGCGTGTTGCCTGGTGGAGAATAATAGTATCCACAAGGTTTAGAGGAGGTAGACGTGGAGGGTAATTCCTCCACTACACCTTTTTTACCCTTCAGTTTTTGGTCAAATTAGCAACCAGAACTGTCGCAGTAGATAGCTATACAATCATTCAAAAACATTTGATTATGACTACAATTGAATCAGTTACAATTTTTAGTAAGTACTATTCATATACAGAAGCGTATGATCATATGTCTTCACAAGGTGTTAAGCACCTTGGTTGGTTGAATGATGGTATTACTGTCCCTACAGGAAACTATGTAGATGTGTATCACACACCTTGGAGTAGGTCTTCCTGTTTATGTGTAGACCCTATTAGAAGGGTTTCATATTCTGTAGATATGGGAGATTGATTTCTCCCATTTTTTGCTCTCATCCAAGCAGGTATTAAAACTCCAGTAGATTGATGTATTTTATCTTCCAGTAGGGTTTCAAGGATTGCAACCTTGTGAGAGTACAACAATTGTGGGGGCGAATCTCTTAGAGTACCAGTTATTACAGAAATGTAATTAGGGTTGGTGAAGCCACAAGGTGAGTGGGGAACTACCATAATGTTCCCTTTTTTTTGGTGTAAGTGCTACCTGAATGTGCTTTAGTTTTTTGTTAACAGTATTGTTGCCTTTTCTTTAACCAGGCAAATATCCAGTAAGTTGCTGGCGTTGGCTCACCATAACAGACAAGTGAGAGGGTTTGGTCTATTACGCCCTTAAAGACCAATAAGTATACATTGTTGTTGCCCTCAGAGTTTAGATACTCATGGCGTATGCGTTAAGTTTCCTTGTGGAACTACTGAAACAACAGGTCAGCTCTCGTGACCATAAGATAAACCAGCAATGGTATAAAGTGATATGTTGGTAACATATTGCGCAGGAGTAATCCTGTTCACAGAAGAGTATTGTAACTACCTACATTTTGGTGTGCTAGTGGCCTAACGGTTGATGCATAGAGATGTAGACTTTCTAACAGGTAGGAAGTTGAGACAGAAATGTCAATAGAAAGTGCAATAGATAACAATAGTACGTCTTGCCAAGATGGAAGTTGTTATTAGTTAGGTATCCAATATGCTACTAGAAATAGTGTGTATTTGTATCAAACAGTAAGTAAGCTTGGCAGCTTAAAGCAATGTGGAGTTATAACTAAGGTACTCAAAAGGTATTATGTTATATAAAGTTGAAACTACTTCACATGATTTCCTGAACCGCTAACTAAAATCTATATGATCTAAAAGCAAAAAATGTTTTGACACGTACAAGTGAAAATGCTCTTATCCTACTGCAATATGTAGGTACAAAAGACTCGCAAGGTTTATGTAAAGGGACTGATTAATATCTAGCTAACAGGCTGCAACCTGTGTATCTCGCAAGGAAGTTGGTATGAAAAGAAACTTATGGCACTGGTATGTAAAAGTATGATGATACTATAAATCATTGAGCATGTTGTTTACTTATAGAAATATAAGTGTGTATATATAGGGGAAACTCTTAATGATAACAACATGAAAGGTCAAGTACTCATCCTTTCAATTTTTTTAATGCACCATTTCTACTTCACAAGGGTAGACAGTTGTAAGAAATACAAACACGGATGGAATTAGCTTTTAAACTAATAAACTTACTGTTGTGTAGGATTACAACTGAGTGCAGAGTGGAATAAAATAGTAACCAACTAAACTATATATAATGACTATTGAAGAACAAGCTAGTGTTGAAGAAAAAGCACAAATGAAATTAAATATTTACAGTTATGTAGTAACTGAAATAGTAAATATGCTGAACGATGAGCATAAAGCAGAGCTTAGAGGTTTTTTTCAGGATAAAATGCAGAATTATAAAAATCTTGCAATTGATCCTACTATGGATATAGATCTGTGTAGAGCAAAACACGAAATCTATAAAGAATTAGCGAATAGATTGTAACTGGTTTGAGCCAGTATAAAAAGTTGCTTAAGCTCAAAGCGTTGTATATTACATACTTATGTAGTATACAGGTGCACTGCATGAAGTTTGTAGGATATACGCCATTCGTGCGAATCCTATAGGAGTGATGTCCTAATGCCATATGAATAAGAGTAATATGGCATTAAATATATCATCAGTTTTTTAATGTATAACCAATTAAATCTATAATATGAAATTTGAAAATTTAGACTTTGAATTTGATGAGATGGGTGAACATGCACATCACATTTTTGACAATCATTATGGTGTATCTGTAGTGCGTGGTCCTTATACCCGTGGTGGTAGACAAGGATTATATGAACTTGCAGTTTTACATATGCCACCTGGTGCAGAATATTCAGAACTTGTGTATGATACACCTGTTACTAATGATGTAGAAGGAAATTTAACACCTGAAGATGTAACTAGATTGATGAAAAGAGTCAGCAAGTTACGTTCAAAACAAAAAATGCAATAACCGTGGGAAGTTAAAGCAAAAATGAAGGAGATGAAATACTCTCCTTTGTTTTTTTATTACCAATTAAAAATTTATTTATTAACTCTTAAATTATAAATGTATGTCATTTAAACAATCAATTTTAGCAATTTGCATAACACTGTGTGTGTTAGTAGCAGGATTTTTTTTAGGTTCAGTGTATACTGAAAAAATATTTACAAAACCTAATACAGATTTTACAGATGTTGGTGGAAACATTGACATTGAGTATTACTTAGAAGTTTCTGAAGATAGTATTTGGGTTGAAGGTGTTCAATCCAAAAGAGTATATTCAGGTAAGTACAAAGATTTAGATAGTCTTATAATACTTGATAATTTATAAATTAAAACTTAAAGATTATGGGAAGTGTATTAGATTATATAGAATGTCCAAATTGTAAGCACGAAGCGTCTGACGACTTCTATTACAAAACAGGTGAAGAGTATGTAAACTGTGGTAACTGTGGTTATCATCGTTCAGCAACTATTGTTAATAGAGATAAGAAATTATCTGAATTAACAGATGATGATTGGAAAGTTGAAGAACTTAAAAACCCTTATGGTGCTTATAGATTAAAAGTATACCATAGTATTGCTACTCAATGTGGTTCATTAGAAAATGAAGAACAGTATAATAACTTTAAAACAGCTAATGAAGTTGATGTAGAGATAGAATTTTGTTCTGTATCAAGATTAATTGATGGTGAAATTGTTACTGAAGTTATCATTGATAATGGACCTGAAGTAGATTCAGCTGGATACACAGCAGAAGATAACAAAGAGTAATATGGATTCAAAGTTGTCACCAATTATACCTATGAGTAGTGTATTAAATAAAGACTCTGGCAATAAATGGATTGTAGAACACCAAACCTACAATCTTAATGATGACAATATTGACGTTGTACACAGAATAAGTGTTACAACACATAGAATTTTTAACTTTAGCAGCATACCAAAAGAGTTTTTTGCTGTTGGAAAGTTAGTAGATGGCATAGTAATGCCAGATGACAAGTTTAAAATAAATTATTAAAACAATAAGATATGAAATTAGTATTTATTATTATGGTCCTGTTAGGTGTGTCCAGTGCTCAAAGCCAAAAGACCTATACAAAAAGTGAAGAATTGTTTATCAGAGCAGTAACTAGCTATGAAAAAGAAACAGTTATTTATGTTGAAAAACAAAAGGATAGCTATATATTACTAGAATTTCCAAGTACAAAATATCTTTTATCACCTTCAGGATATGTTGATGAGGTATGGACTTGTGAAGATGGTAATTGGTTAAGTTTGGGTTCTGAAAAGGATGCTTACTAAAAGATTTTTGCAGTGGTTGTAAAAACCATAATAATGGGTGTGTGCGATGACGTATACACCCATTTTTTGGAGTATTAATTTAATTATAATATTATGTATACAAAATACAAACTTAAACAACTCAAGGAAAGACGTGATCTTTACCAAATGGCATTAGAAGATTTACATATGTCAGAACCAAGTGAGACTTGGTACAAAATCAGTAGAGATGATCTAGAATCTAAAATTGTAATGATTGAAAATACAATTTATGATATGGAGCAGAATCAAAAAATGATGCGTCCATTCTTTTGGACAACAGTAGGATTTATAATAGTATCAGTAGGACTTTTAATCTATGCATATGTTCAACACAAAATATAACTTTATGAATCAAGATTATAACCTTATCACATCAGTTTTAGGATTTGATTTAGATGCAACTGTCACATATGTTGACAATATTGGTGACGAAAAAGAACTTAGCAAAGGATATACAACCATACCATATACAGGTGTTGATAAGCCTGTAATAGGTACAATAATTCCTATTTGCTATAAAAAAGTTTTTACTAACTTTAATCAAGATCTTTTAAATAAGATAAGAGATTATAAATCAAAAAATACATAAGATGGGAAGAATGAAAGAACTGTTCATAGAAATGCAAGAACGTCAGCTTGAACATATGTCATCAAATGAGTTTTTAGAAATGATACATAATGAAAGAATGATGCAAGAACCTCAACCAGATCCTGAAGATGAATTAGGAGATGAATATTGGCAAGAAAAATCTGATCTTCAAGATATGTATGAAAAAGACATAGAGAATGAACTTAAAAAAGAAGCAGAATTGCCAGAAAATAAGAAAGTTCCACCATGTTCTAGTGATGAATCTAAAAAGAATAATTTATTATGATGTTTTTGTATTTATATTTAGCATTAGCATATTTGTTTAATGCTACAATAATTTTTAATTACTGTAAAGAATCAGGTGAGTTTGCTATTATAGACTTAATTCACCTGATTATAAGTCCAGTGACGATTATCAATGTTTTTGCTATCAAGGCAATATCATACATTGTACCTGTTGATTTCCTATTATGGAAAAGACAAGATGACTAAAATAACGCACAGCGTTGAGTATTAACCCTTAAATCTTTAAAATATGCACAAAATTGCATCTATTACAGCCACTGCACAAGGTTACATTACTTATGATACAAATGGCAAAGCCCAAATGTTAAGGTATGACAAGCTTGTACAAAACAAAATTACTCGTTCTAACAGAGTTAAAATAACTCAAGACGAGATTGAAAAGATTCATTTGAACATGGTTCAGCGTCAAATGTATCGTAGACTTATGTATGGTTTAACAGAGTATAGTCCTGAACAAATTGCAAGTTTTTCTCCTAGTACATTAGGTAAGATTGTTGCTGACTTTAAAAAAGCAAAACAGTTTTTGCACATAATGAAAGCAAAAAGAATGTTTACTGCTGAAACTAAGATTATTAACGCAATTTTTCCTCATTCAAATATTGGACAAAAAGACTTTGATTGGTTTTTAGATTTGCCAAAATCAGCAACTTTGCGTAACTTAGGTATAACAACTCGTGAAGTAATTGATGAATTTATCAGACGCAAGTTATTACCTATGAATTTTTTAAGTTTAGAAACTAAAATACAACTACCATGACCAAAAAGAAGAATGACCCTTTTAAGGGCTTGACAAATGAGGAACTAATAATGATATATTATCGTTTTGACAAACATCTATCAGGATTGAATGAAAATCTAGATAAGAAAATGATTAGTAAAAATGTTGATACACCATTAGGAAATGGAGTTGCAATGATTTCTGTTCCTGATTCACATATTAAACAGTTTAAGGAAACGCAATATTACAGTCTACTTAATTCAATAGTAGATAAATTAAAGCCAATCGTTGAACTGATTGAAGAATGTGATCAATCATTTAAAGAATTAGTAGAACAAGTTAAATAATTTTAAATTACAAAAAAATGGACGAAAAAGATTCAATATTAGTAGGTCTTCGCAACTTTTTAGAAAACGATTATGATGACAAATCACCTTTTTCTCATATGGTTATTGCTATGGAGATAAGTGATAATGGTGTACCAATTGGTACTGCCATAAAAATGAAATGCTCACCTATTCTTGCGTTAGGCATGATAGATTTGCTTCATACAAAGTTAAATGAATCACGTGAAGATGTTCTCAAAGAATTAAGAGAATTTGAAAAGGAAAATATGTCAATAGAAAGAGATACAAGCAGTCTTTCTGCTAATGCTTTTCCAAATCCTTTTGATAAAATTCTTAAAGATTCTAAAGTAGATTTAACTAGTGAAGAAAAAGATTTCTTTAATGATTGTCAAAAACGTGCACTTAAAGCACTTATGGCAAGAGATGAAGAAGAGCTTGACAGAATTACTAACGAGCTACGTGAGTATGTAGAGAAAAGAGTAAACAAGAAATCTTCTGGTGACAAAGGATTTGACATAAACGATTTCAAAGGAAATTTCTGATAACATAGTTATCTGTTTTGACAAGATGCAGTTAAGTACTGCAATTAATTTTTATTAATCTTACATAAAAAAAAGTATGATCCTATTACAAACAAAAATTGAAGGTACAAGTTACCAACTTACAACATTGCCTGGTCAATCATTTGAGAAAAAATTGACTAGAAGCATTGAAGATCTTAAAATTACAGGTCCAATCTCTGAATTTGCAAAGTTTCCATTAGGAACTGTCTTTGTGGCTGATGAATATGATTTTCCTGAAGATGACCATTTACATATTATGAAAGAGCAAGCAACTGCTTTATTCTTTGATAATAATGTTTTTCCTATATCCACATTAGGTGAGGAAAAAATTCAACAAGTATGTGACTTTACTATTGACTATATGTTAGATAGTGGACTATATGATGTTGATTTAGTAATTAAACCACTTGCAACACAGTTTGCATCATATGGTTATACGTTTGATTGGGATACCAAAACAACAGTAAAACCTATTGAAGAAGGTTCTATGCCATCTGGTACAAATATTAAACGTACCATTGCAACACATTATCCAGTTCCAAAACGTGAAGATTGTGGATTCCACATTGACGCAGACATTTGGTTTTTGATGGTGCGTAATGTTTTGAGAGGAGAAAATACTTTATTAGTAGGACCTACAGGTTCTGGTAAAACAGAAATTCTTTCTCACTTGGCAAAAGCAATGAACAAAGAACTATTCATACAAGATATGGGTACTGTTCAAGATGCACAATCTGCATTATTAGGTGTTCACCGCATCAACAAGGAAGGTCACTCAGCGTTTGATTATGCTCCTTTTGTAGGACATATCAAGTCAGGTGGTATTGTGCTCTTAGATGAGCTTAATCGTTCTCCTCTTGCTGCAAATAATATCTTATTTCCTTGTTTGGATAAAAGACGTTATTTACCAGTTGACATTGCGTGTGATGAAGGTGAAAGATGTATTCCTGTAGCAGATGGAACAGTATTTTTTGCAACTGCTAATCTTGGTTCTGAGTACTCTGGTACACAAGCAATAGATAGAGCGTTATTAGATCGTTTCTTTCCTATTGAACTTGATTATCCAAAAGTTGAGGATGAGATTAAAGTGTTAATGCTACGTACTGGCGTTGATGAAAAAGTTGCAACAGCAATAGTTAAAGTATCTAATGAGATACGCAAGCAGTATAAAGAGCAGGAATTATCTTCTGCGATTTCAGTTCGTCACACACTTCAGGCAGCAAGTTTGGTGTCTGATGGCTTTGAAGTAGATAAAGCATTGCTTTCTACTATTATGCCATTATTTGAAGATGGAATAGGCGTTTCTGAACGTAGCAAGGTACTTTCTATAGTATCTGCTTTCTAAGAAATGCTGTATTAGGATCAGCAATTGGAAAAGTTACCAGGGGACAGATTGTCCCCTACTTTTCTATAACTTAATTTTTATAATATGAACAATAACTTTGCAAAAGACTGGTTTGGTAGGAGAAAAGAAGAAGCCTACACATATCAGGATAATAGAAACAGATTCTTCAACTGGGACGCAGGAAGAACTAATTATTCTTCTTACTTTACAAACACTAATGATAGTCTTCAAACATCTGCAAAGATGATTGGATCTATGTTTAGAGTAATTGGAGTTCCCAAAACATTTGACTACAAAGCATCTGAACCAACTAATATTAATCAGTTGCAAATTCCCATTCACATGCTAAAAGACAGTGATGGAAAATATCGCGATCCTGATCCTGAAATTTTAGATGCATTTTATGGTGCTGCAATTCAGAACGCTGCATTGGCATCTATGCAAACAACAAGTGAATATGGTAAGTCTGTAACTTGTAGAAATACACGTAGAAAGTCATTTTCTTTGAAAGATTATTTATTTAGCATTATAAATACTGAACGTATTGATAAGAAACTATCAAATAGACTACCAGGTTATCTAAAATTTGTTCAGAAATTCAAAGATCATCTTTATAATAAGAATTATGAAGCAATTGATGAAGAAGAAAGTGAACAAAAAAGATTACTTGACCTTCTCACAAGAATGTTAAGATATCCAGCTAATGTGACTGAAGAAGAACTAAAAGAGTTTGATAAGCCATTAAAGCAGATAGAAAGACTTCTTAAGAAGCATGGTGGTATTCCTGAAACAGGAGATGCTTGTACATCTATGGCAACTAGTCTTGCTAATATTGTCTATAAATATATAGATGATAAAGAAGAAGAGAAACCAAAAGGTGGTGATAAAGGCGATGATGAAGATGATGATGAAGGTGATGGTACAAACCCTGGCAAAACTCCAGGTATGAGTAAATCTGAGCTAAATGACTTTGCAAAAGAGATGATGGGCAGTACTTTTGGTGAAGATAGATCTACTGAATCTGATGCAGAAGAAATGAGTGCTTTTCAAGATTTTGTTGAAGATATGACAAAAGAATCAATATCTACAAAACCTAATATTGAATATTCTGACAAAGGTATTGCTGTTGATGGTGATGTTAAATTCATTAAATCAGGTTCTAACAGACTTACATATAATGAATGTTTAAAATCAACTGATACTACAAAAGCTGCAGTACTTCAGAAATTATTTGCACGTAAAAGCAAAGACTATCAGTTTTCAATGCGTTCTATGCGTTCAGGTAGATTAGACACAAACAAAATTGCAGAAGCAGCTCAAAGTGTACCAACTGTATATGAACGTTATGGTCAAGTAAAAACTGATAAGATTTGTGTAGGTGTTCTTATTGATGAGTCTGGTTCTATGTGTGGATCTAAAATAGACAAAGCACGCGAAGCAGCAATCTTTATCAATGAAGTATTTAAAGGTATGAGAGATGTTGAATTGTATATATATGGCCATACTGCTGATGAATCAGGTACAGGTAGTACTCAAATTAGAGTTTATCGTGAACCAAAATATCAAATGGAACCATTTGCATTAGGTTCAGTTACAGCTAGAGCAAACAATCGTGATGGTGATGCAATTCTTGCAACAGCAAAACGTATTAGAAAACAGACAGAAAACCAAGGTATTTTGTTTGTTCTTTCTGATGGTCAACCATCTGCAAACGATTACAATGGTACTGAAGCAATCAGAGATACTCGTGAAAAAGTGACTAAAGCACAAAATTATGGGTTTCAAGTGATTCAAATTGCTATTGAAGAGTCTGTTCCATCAAAACAAATGTTTGATTATTACATCAAAATGACAGATATTAAAAATCTGCCACGTGATTTAGTAGCATATATGTCTCGCAAAATTGACAAACTTATCAAAGAACGTGTAACTTTGTAATTAAATAATTGTGTAACTCTTGGTTTAATCACTAAGAGTTACATTTTATTTACTAAATTTATTAAATTTAAAGTTATGAAAGTTACTAATCTAAAGAAAGAAAGACAAAAAACAGATGATAAACCTGTTGAGATAAGAAAAAAACTCAAAAGTAAATCAAAACAGAAAAGGACTAATAATGAAGAAGGTGATTAATATATAAATTTAAAAACAAAACAATGAAAGAAGTACTTAAAGGTAGTATTCTTAATGAACACAGACAAGAAAAAGAATATGGTTGGAGACCACATAAAACTCCAAAAAAACCTAAAGAAAGAAGATCTGAGTATATTGCAGCATTTATAGGTATTTTAATTGGTTTAACAATGGGTATACTTACAAGTATTTATATGTACAGAGATGTTGAAAAATCTAAATTATTGATAGAAGAGAATAAACTTCTTAAAGAAATGCTATATTATAGAGATATTAATCCTATGGAAACACCATAAAACAAACAATTAAATTAAAACAAAATGAAAAAATTATTAATGATTATAGCAATAACTATTGCTACTTTAACTTCTTGCAAGAAAGAAGATATTACATGTGAACCTACAACTTGTGGTGCCATAGTCAGTGATGGAATAACAGATAATTGTTATTGGTTAGAGATAGAGAATGATTGCTCAGGCAATAAGAAGAAATTCTGTTTTGCACAAAATGTGTGGATGAATGCATTTGTTGGTACTAATTTCTGTGTTACAGGAGTAGAACCTTGGTAAAATTTACAAAATATCTAATGGTATGGATAAGCCAAAACTTGTCCATACCTTTTTGGATGGTAGGTCATGTACATCTTTCAACAAATGTGTATGCTGATATCCATGAGATACTAATGTCCTGTGGCATGAACATTATTGTTGCTATTGGATTTGTAATAGACTATAGGGATAATGCTAAATAAAGTTTACAAATAACGATACTTTTGTAAGATATATTTTACAAAGATGAGGAAAAATTAGCAATATTAAACATGATAAAAAATGAAAAAGGATTCACATGTTAGCTATTAACAACTATTTGTCCCAAATTTAGCTAATATATGGGACAGTTTGATAAAGGATAAGTGGTAAAAGTTACCACATTAATTAAATAGAAATGATATGAAAACAGCAGTACAATATTACAACGAAACCTTTAAACAACAGAAGGACACTGATGTCTCTCTGTAAAACTTATAAAAATGAGAAAATCTTTTTTAAAGCATTTACAAAATCAATTTTTAAATACACCATCATATGTAGTTTATGATTGGTTTTATAAAAATAACAAGAATGAAAGCCAAGAGGTTATTGATGAGTTAATTGTTAAATATAAAAATATTGAATGGACATTAAAAAAAAATTTCCCTATAAGTTTAAACATTTTATCTCAAGAAACTAAAAAACTTCTTAAAGAAAGAGATGGAGGTAAGCAGTTTAGAAATTTAAAAGGTGATGCAGAAAGACATCAAACACAAAAAAAACTTATAATAAAAAATGGACTACCAACAGAAGCAATAATAATATTAGATCAAAATGGTAAATATGAATTAGTAGAAGGTTGGCATAGAATAATTCAACTATTTATATTATATCCTAAAGGATTTAAATATCCTAATGTTTATGTTGGAAAAACAGATAAATCAATTTATACATGATACTCTGTAAAACTTATAAATAACAATTAAAACTTATAAAAATGAAACAACTAGTATATAATTCTGTAAAATGCCTTGAGTGTAATGAGGTATTAGTAAGCAGAACAGTACATGACTATGTAACTTGTGGTTGTCCAAATGATGCTATGGCAGATGGTGGTAATGATTATGGCAGGTATGGTGCAATGGACATGGATAAGATTGAAACTCATTATGTTTATGCAGACGATGATTTTGAAATTGTCAGAAAACATGCAGCAAGGGGTAGCAGAGGTATAGATGGTAAAGACCCACTAACTTGGATACCCATAGCTTATTTGGATGATGACCACCTACAGGCAGTACTTGACTATGGTGGTGTTGATTGGCATCTTGATCTTATTAGGAAAGAGATAGAATATAGGTCCAGTTTTTTACACCAAAAACTTGACAAAATGGAAAATCAATTAGTTGAAGATCCTATTGTGCGTACTGTGATAGATAAATTTCAGCAACGTAGTCAAGTTGGTATAAATAAATATGGTACAATGCTTGATCGTAAAGATTTGACTACATTAGAATGGTTAAATCATTTACAAGAAGAGTTAATGGACGCAACGTTATACATTGAACGCTTAAAACAAGAATTATCTAATATCACCTTTAAATAATAAATTACAAAGGTTCATCAGCATCTTCTTCAGTATGCATAAATTTTGCTTTTTCAGCAAAAATATTAAATAGTATTAATGCAGAAGATGCGTTGAAACATTCATCAATTTTAGTTTGTACAATATCCATAGGAGCATAAGTAGTTAATACTTCTCCTGTTCTTAAGTGTATATTAGTACCAGCATCAGGATTCATCCTGTTTACAAATGAAGTGCGAGTTATGTGAGTAATATTGATATGCTCAATAAAATCTCCATCAACATCTTTAAATTTAATTGGTAAAAACATTATATAATAATATTACCTTCAATTCTATAATTGGATACTGTAACTAGATTATTGTGTTTTTTCATAATAGCAAACCCATGGTTCCATTCATTGATTTCCATATATTCAGGATTTAAGTCACAAAGACATCCTAAACTATATGCTTTAATCATTGTTGGTTCTCCTACTCCAAAAACTCTCTGAGAACTCTCACTAGATTTATGGAAGTGATTTACTATGGAATTAGACTTAAGTCTCATTAGAAGTGTTCTAGCAGGTACTACACCACCAGCACCTGGTATTTTATCACCATGTTCTATAGTATAGTCACCAAATACAACTTTACTTCTAAAAGGTATAACCTCAACTCTGTATTCTGCAACATGTAGAATTACATCTAATCTACATTCATCTATGTCTAATAGTTCAGCTGCCTTAATTCTAAGATATCTTTCAAATCTATTTTCATGGTTACCTGTAATGTAATATATAGGAATATCTGGAAATCTAGCTCTGATATATGCAAGAAATTCTTTTCCTGCTTCAATTTCTTGTTTGAAATGAACTTGTCTAGGATCTTTTTCATGAAAAGACAGTTGATAGAAATCTAATAAGTCTCCATTGATTAATATAGAGTCTACATTTTCTTCTTCAAATTTATTAAACATTGCTTCTAATGCAATATTATCATGAAATGGAATGTGTACATCTCCAAATACACCAAGTCTTTTACATCCTGTAGGAAAAGTAAAAGTACCTCTAGATTTGGTATGTGACTCTGGTAAATTTAATTCAGTTTTCATAAAATTAGCTTTTAATGGTTGTAAAAATTGTTTATTTGAAATCTTATTTCTACCATGAACTCCAGATTGTCCTCTATAGTATCTAACTCTAGAGTACACATGTTCTTCAGTTTGAAAAAATCCTATAAAATCATTGTAAATTTTACGTGCGATTGCTTTAGAAGGTGTTTCTTTAAACTTTTCTAAATATTCAAGAATAATTTTTGTTGACTCCTTTTGATTAGTCTTTTTCTGCATATTGATAGTTAGTCTTCATAATAAAATACAAATAAAGAACAAAAATTCCAAATATTAACAATATAATCAGTAATATCTCTAAAGTATTCAACGCTAATCATTTTGATATTTCACATTTATGTGACTTATGCTCTATGTAATGCAAGCAATCAGTTAGGATATTCCCCTGTTGACTACCAAGAATAGATTGGCCTCCAAAACATTGAGGAGAATAAATAATATATCAGATGTAAGTCTGAACGTGTTGTTCCCTTGAGAAAGGAAGAAGTTTGATGGAGTGCTAACTTGCACTACAACGCGAATGAGTTCTCAGCTTGACCCTACATATGAGGGTGCTAAAACTATGAGTAACAAAAAACCGTGCTAAAGGTTGACTACTAAGAACAGGTTAGAAGACACTGGGAAAGACTAGATTTAACTTTTTTATTAACTAATAACAAATGCTATGGCAGAAACTGTAACAGAAGTTCTTATTGGACATGTAGCTGTGGATTCAGGTCAATTGATGATCTGTGATCCAGGTTACATTGATTCTCAATGGGAAAATGAAGATTTTGAAGACATTAGAGTCTACAAAAATGAACACACTAGTAAAACCTTAACTTACCCAAAGGATTTTACAAATTATGAAGTTGTATTACCAGAATATGGTAAAACTATGAATGTTCTAATTTCAGAACATGATTGGCAAATTGCAGAATCACCTGCAGCAAAAAGTGGATTTAGTTATAATGCGTGTGCAAAAGCAACTTTATCAGAAGATGGACATGGTGAACTTTCATTTAAAATGGGTCATACTGGTGCTGGTTTAGCATTTAGTACTGCGTATGGTGATGGATTGTATCCTGTCTATGCACATTATGACGAAGAAGGAGTTATTCTTTCTGTAACTGTAAAACTACAATAAGATGAATGAGTTTAAATTTACAGAAGAGTCTTTTAAAAAGTTTAAATCTCTTTACAATGAGAGTAATGAAAAACAATTAAAAAGCTTTAACTTTGAGGGGCATGAAGTTGTTACACTTTATGCTAAATATGTAATTGAATATGTTGAATGGGATGACAGTAGAAAAAGCTAAAGAAGTCCTTCGTAGAGAAGGATATTTTGTTGACAATTTATGGCATATTGATGACATAAAACTTCGTTACAATTGTGACGATAATGAGCAGGCACAAGAAATCTTAAACACTGCTCTGACAAATGACGCAACTATGGAGCAAATTTGGTTCGCTATAGATATGGTTGCTGAAGATGAAAGTTTAAAACTAATCGAAGAATGAAAGAAAAACCTTGTTATAATTGTCACACTATTAAGAATATTAGTGACATGAAAGAAATTGGAGTATGGGTGTGTAATACCTGTTTAGACAAACATGATAAACCAGTTAAAGTAAAGTCTAAAAAATTAAATAGTAAATGACATGACAGAAGATGAATTTTATGAGTGGGTATACAATTTAGAATTGCAAACACTTACAGATGAACTTAAAGAAGACATAGTTGAAAAAGTTCAAGATTTAATTAACATTTTAAAAATTTAAGACTGATGGATTTAACATATGTAATAAGACTAAGTAAAGTAGAAAAAGAATATCTTAAAAGTTTTAGTAATGAAGAATTTATTGAAGCATTTAATACTGATAAATATCTAAAAATAATATTAGATGTAGCTAATCAAGATTATATTGTAGCAGCTAGTATTTGTAACATAAAATTTACTAGAAATTTAACTTTAGCAGAACTAATATTATTTATTGAAACAGGGAACCCTTATATTGAAACACTTAAAATAGAAGACTAATGGAAAAACAACTATTTGTTATTGATGGTTACAGAATATGGGCCAAAACATATGAAGATGCTTATGCAAATTATTTAGTAATATTAAAATTATGACAGAAATAGAAAAAGCAGATCAGCTTTATGATTATGCTGTAAAACTTTATGGTGTTGAGAAAGCTAAAGAAGAATCATTAAGATCAGCTCAAATGACACATTCAATAGCACCATCTAGAGATGGTAAATTACTTGCAAGAAGTTATTGGGAAAGAGTTATTGAGCATTTAAAGAAAAAATAAGTAGTATGGCAACATGTAAAAAAAGAATGTACAGTGAGGAAGATTTAAGAAATGCTTTTGATTCTGCTAGAGAATTTGATTCTTTAGATGGTGTTGTAGACATTCATGTAGTTTTACCTATGGGTGGAGATATATCAGACTTACAACCTTTACATTTTACATTTGATGAATGGTTTGAACAATTTAAAAAATAAGTAGTATGACAACATTTGATGTAAACAATGAATTTGACAAAATGATGGAAGCACTTGGTCTAGGTCAATTACCAAAAGACGATTTGCAATACATTGAAATGCGTAAAGCATTTATTGGTGGAACTTTAATTATGTTCCAAACCGTTGCAGCTTTGCAAACAGTTGATGAAGAAATCGCTGTACAACAACTTGCTGCTATTTCAGAACATTTAATGAATGTAGAAATTTAAACATATGACAACCACTGGGAAAAGAATACCAAGAAAAAAGCGTATTGAAAACGCAATGTTAGACTGTTACAGAGATCTTTTTGCTAACAGTACTCCAAAAGGAAATTTTGACAAACTAATGGAAGAAGCAAGTACAAATGAATTTGGTCAAAAAGTAATACCATTTATGGATTATGAAGTTGATGAAAAGGATTTTGATATTATCTTGCAAAAATATGTTGAAGATAAATCTCTGAAGTTATCAAAGTATGAAAAAAGAGGATTTAGTATATCAATTCATTTAGGATGTTCTCCTAAGTTTAAAAAACAAATATAGAGTTAACAAGTTTATAGTAAATTTGTTTTAAATAAATATTTAAAATTTAAAGTTATGGTATCTGAAAAAACAGAATCAAATGTACAATTGCGTGGTGGTTACAAATTAAAAAAAATAACCAGAAAGAATTTTTTAATTGCATATGCAGTATTACAATACAAACCAATAATCAAGTTCTTAAAAGTTTTTAAAATGTGGCGATATGTTATGGATGAAAAAACTAAATCAGTAAGAATGTTTAAAGATAAACGTTCAGCACAAGCTTACATTAACTATCAGACAAATCCTGAAATGAATGACAAAAAAAAAATAGTGTCATAGTATGGAATGGGAGTTTAACAATTTTATTGTTGTCTCTTATCCTGAATCATCCAATAACACAAAACCAGCAGTATATTTAGATTTTGCAAACTGTGATGGTCCTGATTACAAAGTAATGGGATATATCATGACGCAAGCTATACGTACAGCTGGTATTGTTTATGATGGATGTTGGGATTCAGACGAAGACAATATACTAGCGTGGGCAGAAAGTGCTGCACAAGAGATTTTTGAAAACCTTTTTAAATAATAAAAATGAGTAATATAAACATAGTTAAAAAACCATATGGAAGAACAGAATTTTTCAATGGTACGTACACTACAGATATATCTGAGACTGATGATGAAGCAAAAATAAGAGATTATGATTTTACTATTTCAGTGTATTCTGATTTAGATGATGATATGATTGAAGTATCAACAGTAACATGGGTTGATGGTGAACCACCTAATGCTGATTTAGCAATTGACACAATTAGTGAACATTTTTTTGACAAAATAATATAAATATGAGTATATCTTTAGAAAAAGCAATTGAAAACTTTCAAGAAAGTTGTAAATCATTTGCTATAAACTACATGAAACACCATGACAGTATGCCTATGATGGTTGTGTTTCTTACACAGAATGAAAAAAATGAGTTTGTAACACTTCTTTCACCACAACTTGGAATAATACATCAACATGAAGACAAAGAAATATTTGCTAATGCAGTAAAAGAATCAATTAAAGTTGTAAAACCTATTGCTTTAGCAATGATTTGTGAAGCGTGGGTTGTAAAACAAAGTAAAGAAGAAGGACCTCTTGATTTATCAATACCTGTTTCTAAACAACCTTCAAGAGAAGAAGTGATTCTTGTGCAAATTGAAACTCATAGAAATGCATTTATTACTATGTATGACATTATTAGAACAACCAGTGGTAACATTGAATTAGAACTTAATGAAACATTAAGTAATTCAAAACTTAACAAATCAGATACACAAGGTATGTTTTCAAATCTATTAAAAGATAATTTTGACAATTTCTATAAGTCTGTAGAAGAAAGTTTGAATAAATTTCAAAATTAAAATGCTGAGTGTGAATGAAAAGAATCTTAGAAATAAGTTAAATACATTGACTCAAGAATGGACACATTTAGACTGGAGAAAAGTAAGAAACATTGATTACTTTTTTTCAGACTATTTACCAATGGTAGAATCTTTAATTCATAAATTAGAAAGAATTGAATATTACAATCAAAATGGTGTAATAAAACCTTATTCAGCACCTAAAATTGAAATGCTTATTTATGACATTGAGAAAAAAAGAAATAAAGCTAAATCACCACTTGACCCATCAAAAATAGAAACTGATGAAAGTGATGAACCATTTGTATAAAAAATAATAACATGTCACATCCTTTACATCACGCAATTTCTTCTCAAAAAAAATGGGGAGGAGAATCAGATGACTATTTACCAATTCATAATTGGTTTGACGAAACAAAGATGCATTATCCTGATATGCGTCATAGAGCATTACGCCATCACGCAGAAGGTATCTTCTGGTGTGAGAAAGAATTTGGCGTATACATTGTAAACTCTGATGGTAAAAAAGTACCTGTCAGAACACTTGGCGAACAACATTGTATGGAAGACATTGGATGGATTCCTACAATCAAAGATTATCTTGACAACATGAATATTGTTGGATGGATGTATAAACCTGGCGATGGGAGAAAAGTTCTCAAAGAAATCGCAAGAGATAAATTAGATCATATTGATCAAACAAAAACAGAATTACCATGAAAATAGAAGACGTAATAAAATGGTGTGATGAACAATCACAAGATGGCAAAGAAGTAACATTATGCTGGGAAGGTGGAGGAGACTCTGGCTGGGTGTATATGGAAGTTGATGGAACACAGTCAAGTGAACCTGAAGCTGAATGGTTAGTTGATAAAATGTATAGTGTTCTTGATTATGGTTCTTGGGCTGGTGAGTTTAGTGCATCAGGTAGAGCTCCATATGACTCAAGTACTAAAATGTTTGAGGGTGATGATATATATTCAGAAGATCAAATTGAAACTATTGAACTATCTAATGAAGAAATTATCACAGTTAAAATACCAAAGAAGTATTTCTTTGAAGAGTTACGTATTGAGTTTGAAAATATTCTTGATGGTGGTGATGTAACAATACGTCCACTTGTCAAAAATGGAATATTAAATCAAGAACTTGTTACTTATTGTGAAAGTTTAGAATCTGAACTTATAGACAAAGCAAAAGAATTACTAATAAAACACACAGATGCTGAAAATTCAGGTTGGCAAGCAGAAAACTGGACTATGCAAGAATTAATTGATTCAAGTAGTGATGATCCAGAATTTTATATTTGTAGAATTTTTTCTTTAGAATATCAAGGTTATACTGAAGAAATACGTGGAGTAAGCATTGATCTAAATGAGTATGCAGAACAATTAAATGATTTATTAGAATTATGATAACAGAAGAAATAAAATCAATAAATGACTATTATATTGCTAGTATAAAAGTTGATGAAGATACAGCACTAAAGTACTGGAAAAAAGTACATAAGAATTTTGACGATTTCTTTGCAGTTGTTATTGCAAATAATGCACATTCTGAGATGTTAGCCCTTGGAGAATATGTTTCTGACAAATGGGATTCTATTCCTGATGTAAGTGTTCAACAAGCATTTGAAGAAAAGAACATTGAAATTAGACGTTTATTCTTTAAAGCAATTGGTGTAAGTGAATTATTTAAACAACTTGAACCAAAATTAATTGACAAACAAATTCTTGAAAAAGAAGGAGTATCTTGGGTAGATATTGAAGAAGTACCTGTCACAATGCGTGATGAGTATGAATTATATGAAATTCAAGGTTCTAAACTCTTTCCTGAAGAGAAAAATGAATGGCGTGTTGGTAATGCTACCATTTATGCAGTAAGATGCTGGTGTAGTACAACAGGTCGTGAGTATTGGATTTATGTTCCAAAGAATATTGGTGAAAAAAACGATGCTCTTGAAGCAATTGCATGGACAGTACAGCTAGATATAACAGAACCTGAGTATATTTATAGACAAGGAGATGTTATATTGGCAAAACATTCAAGTATAAGTCAAGGATGTAGACCATATCACTTAAATAAAGAACAATATGTTAAACTTTTAAAAGCAGAATCATGATAGATAGTTATACAGATGGATGGGTATCAACAACAAAGTTGCAATTGACACCAGGTGGAGAACCACAAAAACACATAATGAATAGTAATAAACCTTTTGGTTACAAAAAGAAAACAGATCAGTCAATAGACTTGATTGTCAAAAATCCTGTAACCATTACACATGATGAGCATGCTAAAATGGTTTTAGAACCAGGTACATACTCAAAGACAAATCAAATGGAGTTTGATCCATTTACTAATACAGTGTCTTACATATTTGACTAATACAAAAAAGGGGGACCAAAATCCCCCTCTTTCTGTTAACCATCAAAAATTACACTATCAACAACCAAAGCTGTTATTGCAAATGTAATATAAATTACAATACAATACTGTTTTTTATTAAATTTTTTTTAAATTTGTTTTATGACAAACATAAATCTAAAAATCAAAAAGCTTCATGAAGATGCAATTATACCAAGTATTGCAAAACATGGAGATGCAGGAATGGACCTTACTGCAGTATCTAAAGGTTATGATGACAATGGAAATGTAGTATACAATATAGGAATTGCTTTAGAAATTCCTTTAGGATATGTAGGATTAATTTTTCCAAGAAGTAGTAATAGTAATCATAATTTATTACTTTCTAATTCTGTTGGTGTTATTGACAGTGGTTATAGAGGTGATATAATGGTTAAATTCAAAAAAGTTAACAAAGCATTTGGTGTAGGCGAATCTGAATATTACATTGGAGATCGTGTAGCACAACTTGTAATTATAGAATTACCTAACATTACTGTTACTGAAGTTAATGAACTTTCATCATCTGAAAGAGGTGATGGTGGTTTTGGTAGTACAGGAAAGTGAAAAATTATAATTTAGAAATATCATTCTATCTTAGAAGATTTGGAATAGGATTTATTATTAATAAACTACCTATTGTAGAACCCTACAAGTATAAAATTACATTTCAAATTGGATGGATAGAATGTTGTTTATTTTTTATATTAAAATCAAACACATGGAAAAGATAAATTATAACAGTGGTCAAATTCAAATAATAGCACCACATTATTCTGTGTATTTATATACACATGATTATGCAAAAACATTAGTAGGTATTGTGCATGACATATTATCTAAGAAAAAAAGATGGGATGATCCAGATTATTTAGCGCGTATGTTATTTTGTGCAATGATTCCACCTAAAGATTGGGATTCTGAAACAGGATTTGGAATTGGAACACAATATTATGTAGATACAAATCTACTAATTACAATAGATTTAACAGAAAACTTTATAAGCATAAGTAGTTTTGGAAGTGGTGTAGACAATATTAAAATGGATATGGAGGACTTTGTACAAAACTTTTATAATTCTGCAGAATTAGAATAGCTATATAGTACAAAATCTTTTTATATTTAGTAACTTTGTGACAAGCTTATGAAAGTAAATACATAACTTAGTTCTTTAATTAAGCTAATTATGTTGTACCAATTACCAAATGGTAAATGTATTGAGTTGAAAGTAGAACAATATGCAGGAATGTCTGACGAAGAGTGGAACAGAATGCTAAAAGAATTAGAGGCTGCCAATTGGGGTGAAGAGTTTAATGATCCTTTTGCAATCAGTGTTTTATATTATGGACCAGCTAAAAGTAATAGAGAAGAAGAAGATGAAAGCTATTACATAATTGAGAAGGAACCAGATCTTACAGATATATCTGACATAGAAAAGTTAACTGACAGTGATTTCATTGACATTGACAATATTGAAATCTAAGCTTGCTGTTTAAAAAAACAATATGCAAGTAAAGTTAAAGCAATGCGCTGGTTGTAACCTTGATAAGGTTATATGGAAAAACTATGAAGGAAATAAATACTGCAAAGATTGCTGGTATACTTCTCAAGTAACAAAGACTCCTTCAAACAAACGACCAATCAAACCAAAATCTGACAAAAAAGATGTTCTTGATGTATTATACAGCAAGATGAGAAAAGAGTTCTTAAATGAACCTGAAAATGCTACGTGTAGAGCAAAATTACCAGGGTGTTTAAATGTATACAAACAAGAATTAACAGTTCATCATACAAAAGGAAGAGGACTTTATTACTTGGACAAAACTACATGGATACCATTGTGCATGGCTTGTCACATGTGGGTTGAAACACATCCAAAAGAGGCAAGAGAAATGAATTTATCACTAACAAAACTAATTTAAAATGAAGAAATTTATTGGCTATTTTATCATAGGTGCATCAAATTATAAAGATGCATTTAATGAAAAAGGATTGTTGTTATGGTCAACTAAAAAACCAAATGTAATCGTTAGATATTTTAATAGAATATTATTAAATATTTTATGGATAAACAAAACAAAAGACCTTGAAGAAAAAGGAATTAGAGAAAACAAGGACAACAATACTCAAATGTATAAAGTAGCTCCTCCAAAAAAAGATAATAAATATGAAAAACCGCACTATAATACAAGAAGAAGCCCTAAAAGCAATAGAGGGGAAGCGTAAAGCAGGTTTAGGTATATCAATGGGTGTTGGTAAAACACTGATAGGTTTAATGTATTTAGATAACATTCATGTTAATTGCATGTTTAAGAAATACTTAATTGTAGCACCTAAGATAAGCATATATGATAGTTGGAAAGATGAGTGTGTAAAACATGGTTTTGCACATTTACTTCCATATTTAGAATTTACAACATACAGATCACTTCAAAAAGCAAGTAAAGATTATGATGTTGTTATTTTAGATGAGTGTCATAGTTTAAAATTTAACCATGACTATTGGTTAGCAACATTTCCTGGTAGAATACTTGGATTAACTGGAACACCTCCACGTTATAAAGCTTCTGAAAAAGGAAAAATGGTAGGATTGTATTGTCCAATATTGTATACCTATATAATGGATAGCGCAGTTGATGACAAAATTCTTAATGATTATAAGATAATTGTACATGTTTTACCACTAAGTTCAGAACGTAATATGAAAGTCAAGAAAAAAGATGGCACATATTTTATGAACAGTGAACAAAAATCATATGAATATTGGTCTGATCAGTTAAAAAGAATCATGTCACCTAAAGAAGTTCAAATAAAACGTATAATGCGTATGAAAGCTTTGATGGGATTTCCTACTAAAGAGAAATATGCTAAAGAATTACTAGATATGATTCACGACAAATGTATTGTATTCTGTAATACAACTGAACAAGCTGATTGGATATGTAAAAATAGTTATCACAGCAAGAATCAAGATAGCAATGATAATCTTGATGAATTTAAAAATGGTTCTATTACAAAACTATCATGTGTTCAACAACTAAATGAAGGTGTTAATATTCCTAATCTTAAAGCAGGAATTATATTACATTCATATAGTAATGAACGTCAAAGTAGTCAGCGTATAGGTCGTTTATTAAGACTAAATCCAAAAGATAAATCAACCATACATATTCTTGCATATAAGGATACTGTTGATATGGATTGGGTAAGCGAAGCATTAAAAGATATTGATTCTGAAAAAATTGCTTATACAGAATCAATGATAATGTAAGTTATATCCATCATTAACCCTTAAAATTACACATAATGCATAATGTAACCATCAAAGTTATTATTAATGGTACTGAGATAACCCCTGCGTCAAAAGAAGATGCAGGGAAACTCAAATTGTTTACCATGGGTACAAAAAAAGAACAAGAAATAGAAGCATATATTACTGTTCTTGATGACAAAGACAAAACAGCAGGTCAACTTGCTAAAGCACATGCTCTTATTAGAGAAATTGCAAATTCAACAGGTTATACATTTGAAGAAATGAAACTTATTATAAAAGAAAAAACTGGTTTGCATATTTTAGCAACTAGTACCACACCAGAATCTATTAAAAGTTTTGCAGATTGTTCTAAAGAAGAAATGTCAAGAGTAATAGAAGAATGTATTGCATTAGGACATGACTTAGGAATCTATCTTTACTGATCTTCCTTTTTTTCTTGTTGTTTCTTTTCAAACTCTTTTCTTGCTTCTAATTCTTCATCAACCATGATTTTTTCAGCTTTTTCCATTGCTTCACGCAATTCAGAAATTGTCATTTTTTCAATGAAATCACCCTCTTGTGCTCCTTTTTCAAATTCTTTACAAAGAATGAGTAAAGTTTCATAATGGTAAACCCATGGTTCTGTAATATTGCGAGATGCAATAGACTTATGAGAATTTTGAACTTCTTTTGTAGGTTTACCTTCAATAAGAAATCCAATAACATTTTGGATTCTTTTGTAATAACCTGTGCTCATTTTAATTGAGATAACTGCGTCTTCCTTGATGACGTCAACCAACTGATCATCTGATCCTGATGGTAATAATGAATTGATTACTTTTTCAGACATAATATTTAAATTTAAAAGTCAAAGATATATAAAAAATATGGAAAAACAAACTATTAAACTTGAAGCTATAGAAATTGCACATAAAATGCATGGAATGCTTAAAGAAACAGACAATGACAAAGAAAATGGATGGAATAATCTTTTAAAAGGATTTTTGGTATCTGATGATTTTGTGACAATTATCAAGACTTTAGAAGATCTTGTAAATAATGAACAAAGATTTACACCACCACTAAGAATGGTATTTAGAGCATTCTCTGAATGTCCTTTTGACAAATTAAAAGTTGTTGTTGTTGGACAAGATCCATATCCACAACTTGGAGTTGCTGATGGTATTGCATTTAGTTGTGGTAACACACGCAAGAAAGAAGCATCATTACGCTATATACATAATGCAATTGCAAGAACAGTATATGACAACAATGATCCTAAAGATTTAAATCCTGATTTAGCAGATTGGAGTCGTCAAGGAATCCTTATGTTAAACACATCACTTACAACAGAGGTTGGTAAAATTGGTAAACACTTTGCAATATGGGATCCATTTGTAAAATATCTTATAGATATGTTAAATACCAAGTCTATAACAGATAAAAAACCGATTATATGGGTGTTACTTGGCAAAAAAGCACAAGAAATAGAAGAACTATTAGATGATTCACAAATAATCTTAAAAGCAAGTCATCCTGCGTCAGCAGCATATGCACGTGAGAAAGAATGGAATTGTGATGATGTGTTTAATAAAGTAAACTCTGAACTTGAAAAATTAAATTCTACCAAAATATTATGGTAGTATAAAATATTATTAGTATATTTGTTTATCAAAAAATTACATTATGTACAATAAACCAGAGACTGTTAATTCAGCATCTCATGCGTCAGCTTCGCATCAAAAGCCATGGCGAAAATACAGTGATATACTTGAAGAAAGTCTAGAATATGTAGCAAAACGTGCAAGAAAAGAGATTGTTTCTCTAAAAACTTCATGGGAAGGATTCAATAAAATTGGTCTCAATGGTATTGAATGGCAATCCTTATATGTTCTTGCTGCACGTCCAGGTGTTGGTAAAACACTTATTGCTGCTACAATAGCAAGAGCATTGCAAGAAAATAATAAAGACCAAGATTTTATGGTTTTACATTTTCAATTTGAAATGCTTGGTAGAAACATGGGTGTCAGAGAATTATCTGCATCAAACAATATAGACATACGTTACTTACAATCTGCACAAGACGATGGAATGCCACCATTGACCAAAGGAGATTATGAAAAATTGAGTACGTATGTAGGCAAACAAAATGGACGTAAAGAATATGTTATTGATAGGTCTATGTCTGTTCCAGATATGGCAAATGCAATTAGATTATTCTATAACGAATACAAAAAACCTTTTGTGGTAACGCTGGACCACACATTACTGGTACGCCAGTCAGCATCAGAAACCAGCAAACAAGTTACATTGCAAAATCTTGCTACAATGTTGACTGAGATGAAGAATAAACTACCTGTTACGTTTATTATTCTTACTCAGTTAAATAGAGAGATTGACAATGCTGAAAGACAAAGGCCAGGTAAGTTGGAAAACTATCCAACTGAGGCAGATGTTTTTGGAAGCGATTATCTCTTACAATGCGCAGACGTAATGATTGCATATAACAGGCCAGCCAAGTATAACATAAGTAGGTATGGCCCTCAAAAGTACATCATTGGTCCTAGTGACAAGTATTTACTTGCGATGCATGTTCTCAAAAATAGATTTGGAGAGACAAGTATTCAATGGTATAAAGCAGATTATGCAAAGATGGAAGTTGTTGAAGCATATGAACCTGACAAGGAACCATATACAGCGAAAAAGTAATTAATAATTTAAATTTTAACAAATGAGTAGTAATTTTAAAGCCTCAACAGAGCCTGAAAAAAAGAAGCACATTACGCAGATTACCACTGAGTATTTACCTTTTTGGCAGAATCTATTCAACCAGATGGGCATCTCCAGTCCTAAGTTTGGTTCAAAACTCTGTTACATGGGTAAAGAATTTGGAGATGAAAGAGTAGAATGTGTTCGTTTTTGGGCAAGTGAATTATCATGCAATCAAGATTATTATATTGAGATGTTTGATTGGGATCAAGAACATTATGATCGCAAAAATAGAAAGTTGTACAGATTAGTAAACAATCCAAATTGGAAATTAAACACAAAAAAATATGTTGAAGTAGAAACTTCTATAGAAGGACGAAACACATATGCTGTTAGATTATCTGATTTAGAACTTGTTAATTCCACAACAATAACATCTGCATATGCAGACGTAATTACAATTGAGGAAGAATCTGAAGAAGATTTATTTCCTGGCATGTATTCTGAAAAAGAGGATAGCCATTTTAGTGCAATGACAATGCGTGATTATTACTGTGTTAAACAGAACGTACCTTTGTCAAATAAAGAGTGGTTAAACGATTTAATTAAAACAGGAATAGAATGGCAACAAAAGAAAAAGTAGAAGCACCAGGTGGCTTTGTATTACCAACAAAAAAGGTTATGGCTGAAGTAAAAAGTCCAAAGAATATGGTCATTTTTAGCAAACCAAAGATTGGAAAAACTACATTACTTTCACAGTTAGATAATTGTCTTATCATTGACTTGGAGGAAGGTAGTGATTATGTTGATGCGTTAAAGTTAAAAGCTAAAACTGTATCTGACATTGTAACTATTGGGAACATGATTATTGAGGCAGGAAAGCCTTATAAATACATTGCTCTTGATACTATTACTGCATTAGAATCAATTTGTGTTCCTTATGCTGAAGAGTTGTACTCTAAAAGTTTAATGGGTAAGAAATGGTTCACTGAAGGAAAAGCACAATATGGTAGTATTTTAAATATGCCAAATGGTGCTGGTTATCCATGGTTGCGTCAAGCTTTTGAGAAAGTTCTTAACTATGTAAAAACTCTAGCTCCACATGTTATTTTTGTTGGTCACATCAAAGATACATTGTTAGAGAAAAATGGTGCAGAATTTAACTCACTTGATCTTGATTTGACAGGTAAATTAAAACGTATTACAACGTCAAACTCAGATGCTATTGCTTATATCTATAGAAAAGGTAAAAAGAATATCATGAGTTTTTTGACAACTGACGAAATCGCTTGTGGTGCACGCCCTGAGCACTTGAGAAATCAAGAAATCACCATCTCTGAACCAGACGAAGATGGAAAGATTATTACACACTGGGATAAAATTTATATTGATTAAAAACACTTAAAAAAAGAAAATTATGTTTAAATCTAGCGATTTTAAAGAAAAAACAGGTGGAAATGGTATGTCTAAAATCATAGGACCAGGAACACATTATTGTAGAATTATTGACATGGTTCTAGAAACTCCAGGTTATAACAAAGAAGCATATTTTGTAACACTTAGATTAGAAGGTATTGACAAAGGTGATGAATTTGATGGACTAGACATTGATAAAAATAATCCAAGTCTTGGAAAATATAGAGGTCAAGTTGGTAATGTAAAGTCAGGTGACTGGCCATATAGTACATATACTTATGAAGGTAAAGTTATTCAAAGAGATAACCAAATCTATAACTGGGTTAATAACCTTGCAAAACAGATGGGTATTCTTCACAAAATGAATGAGAAAGGTGTTGAAGGTGATACTATTGAAGAATATGTATCAGAGGTACGTAAGTATTTAATAGATCCTGAATTATGGGGTCACTTTACAATTGCAGGTTCTGAGTATTTCAATGAAGGATATACAATACCAAATTACAGATTGTCTTTTCCAAAACCACAACCTCGTAAGAATCTGTTTCCATTCTCTGCATTAGAAGATGATGATAGAAAACCTCATAATTTTATAGAGTTTGATGAAACAGTTCATATTACAAAAGCTAAAGAAAAAGTAGAAGATAAAGAACCATTAACATCTTTTGAACCTACTCAAGCAGCAGCTTCATCATCAAATACAATTGCTGATGATTTTCCAAAACCAGGAAGTGTTCCAATGAGTGACATTGACTTGCCTTTTGGTAAATAACTAAATAATAATATAAAGAATAAGGGTGGGTATAAATTGTACCTACCCTTTTTTCTTTTTGTAAATTTGCATTTATGTTTTCAAGTAGAAAGTACATTAGATCATTAGATGACATTCCAGATTCCTGGATATTTAAGTATTACTTAGGACTAACACAAGACATTAATGGTGAATCAATTAGAATCAAAAGTGTATTTAATACCAATGACAATACTCCTTCAATGTTTATTTATGTAGACAGAAATAGTAAAAAAATTGTTTTTAAATGCCATTCATCAGGAAGATATGGTAATGCTTGTCAATTAGTACAAGATATATTTAATTTAAAATATGACAAAGCGTGTGAGAAAATCATTCAAGATTATTACAAATTTTGTGAAACTGGTGAGTATCAAGATTCAGAGCTAATAGTTGGTTCAAAAAAATGGTCAATTACTGATTATAAAGTAAGAGGTTGGTATTCTGCAGATGCAAAGTTTTGGCTTCAATTTAATATTGGTAGCAGTTTGCTTGAAGAATACAATGTAAAACCACTAGAATACTATGAATTCAGTGAAATAGATACTGAAACAGGATTAATTAGTAATAAATTTATTAATAAAGATGAATGTGTTTATGGTTATTTTACTGGTAATGACTTATATAAAGTATATAATCCAAAAAGTAAAAAGTTTAAATTTTTCTTACAGAAAAAAGATTATGTGCAAGGTTATGATCAACTGAAAGGTGAGAAAACTTTAATAATTGCATCATCTCTTAAAGATGTGATGGCAATAAAGAGTCTTGGATTGACAGTAGATTGTATTGCACCTAACAGTGAATCAAGTAAATTTAAGTTTACTGATATTCATGATTTACAAAAGCGTTATTCTCATGTAGTTGTATGCATGGATAGTGACGAAGCAGGTATAGCATCTATGAAATTTTATGAAAAAGAATATGGATTGCCATTCATTTATTTACCAAGAGAAAAAGATATCAGTGATATCATAAAACATCATGGTAAAGAAGTTGCTCTTTATGACTTCTATCCAAAACTTCTTAGAGCAATTGAAAAATATATTGAAAAAAATTCTTAAGTTTGCATGTTAACATCAATTTTATGAATAATTGGATTATTAAATCACATAGTGGTTTAGGTAAAGAAATCATCTCTATAGATGACTTACCAAATTTTGAAGAAGCTGTTGGTTTTGTATATAAAATAACCAACATTGTTACTGGTAGATTTTACATAGGTAAAAAAAGTCTATACAGTGAAAGAAAAACTAAAATCTCTAATAGAGAAAAGACACAAACAAAGACTAGAAAGACTTTTAAACGTGTCGTTAAGGAATCTAACTGGAAAACTTATTGTGGATCATGTGCAGAGCTAACTGAAGAGATAGCACTAACTGATTCAAAGTTTTATCAGAGAGAAATCCTTGAAGTATGTTGTTCTAAAAAATACTTAGGATACTGTGAAATTTCACATCAATTTAAAAATGATGTGTTAACAGCAAACAGTTATAATGGTAATATTTTAGGAAGATACTTCCCCTCAGATATAGAAAATTGTAAATAATAAATTATGGGAAAATTTGTAGCCAACGTGCCACTTTCTGAACGTTTTCAGAAAGAACAAGAATTTTATGACAAAGACTTTTTAATGTCTTACTCTGGTTTAAACAAACTAGCATTTAGTCCATCAGCATTTTATAAACATTATGTATTAGGACAAAAAGAAGACAACATTGACAAAAATATGATAGAAGGTTCGTTGATACATTGTTTGCTTTTAAAACCTGAAGCATTTGATGAACAGTTTGTTATCAGTGTACAGGACATACCAAGTGACAATCCTCGCAGTGTTTTACACTCAATATTTAATCATTATAAAGAATTAAAAAAAGAAGGTGATTCTCGTGAAAATTTGGAAGAATTTGCACCAGCAATCCTTGATGTGCTAAAAGATATCAATCTATACCAATCTCTTAAAACAGATGGTCAAAGAATTGAGAAAATGATTAACTCAAAGCATATTGAATATTGGGAATACCTTAAAAAAGCAGAAGGTCGTGCTGTAATTGACCAAGATATCTATGACTTTTGTAAAAATGTTGTAGAAAAAATCACATCAACTGTATCAGTAATGGATGTAATGGGTTTCTTTGCAGATTCCTTTTCTCCATTAGAAAAGTTTAATGAGATTGTATTGACAAAGTTTGATGATGAACAACCTTTTGGATTAAGAGGCATTATTGATAATTTAGTAATAGATAATGCTAACAAGGAGATTCGTGTAAATGACTTAAAAAAAACAAGTAAGTCTATTTCACAATTTACAGATAGTATTGAATATTTCAATTATTGGTTGCAAGCAGCAATCTATAAAAAACTTGTAGAGCATGTGTATACATCTCAACCTAAATACTCTGGATACAAAATTACATTTAGATTCTTGGTTGTAGATCCATTTATGCAAATAGCCCCAATAAGAGTGTCTGATGATACTTTAAAAGAATGGGAAGAAAGAGCTGACAAATTACTTGATGAGGCTAAGTTTCACTTTGAGACAAAGAACTTTGAATTACCTTACAAGTTTATTGTAAACAATAATGAATTAGTAATATGATAAAAGACATGTATAGGAAGTACTTTCAAAAGTCTTATACTTTCTTGTATCCTATGTTAGGATTTAAACGTACAAAAGATCCAAGACCACTGCAAGTTTATCTGCATTGGACAGAAGAGTTTCCTGATGAGGAACGTAAACTTGTATGTATATATCAGAAAGAGGATACAGATCAATGGACAAACTTTGAAAAGAATAAACTGATGACACACAGCATGTTAGATTATGTAGTACCACTATGTGATGGTAGGATAGCATATATCTTTGACATGAATCCAGTAACAAATGACTATAACTTGTTTTTGCAAGGTAAATACTCAAAGTTTTCAAATAATGCTAAAATGCATTTGTCTGACTATTATGGTATACATACATCTGAATGGGTATATGTAGAATCATTTATTTTTCCAAAGAAGTATTTTAAACAATACGCTGAAATCTTAGAAGTTGATATAAAGATACTTCAAGATGTTGGTGAGCTTTGTGATAAGTATGATAAAGAAAAAGAAACCTTTAAATTGTAAACCCTTAAAATAAATAATATGAAAAACATGATGATTTATGCAGCAAAATGGAATGAAAAACAAACATTTCGTTTGATGCCAATTAATAGTGATTGCATTTTTAATGAAGCAATCTTTGACCCTGAACAAAAAGTTCTTGCAGTTATCTCTAAAGATATCAAAGAAAAACCAATGATGATGCCTCGTCTCAATGATCGTGGTGACACAATTGCAACAAAACGTGCAAGTGGTGAACAATGGTGGCAAGAACAACGAGTTGTTATAGATGCATACTATGAGTATTACATTGAAGACATGAGTGATATACTTTTATTTATAAAAATGTTTGCAATCAATGACACTAGTAAAGTATGTGTAGATATTATTGCTCAAGCTATAAATACTAATACAGAAGAACCAAAAAAGACAACTAAAAAAAGCAAGTAATGAGAAATCGCGAATTCTGGGTAATGGACTATGAGACCATTATCAATTGTTTCGTTGCTGTATTTGAATCTTATGATAAGACTACAAAAAAAATCTTTGTCATAAGCAAATATCAAAATGATGCTGTTGAGTTTGTCAAATTTCTTCTTGAATCTAAAGACGCTAAAGATTGGCACTTTGGTTATAATAACCTTGCGTTTGATGCGCAAATAACTGAGTTTATATTAGCTAATAAAAGTGAGTTTATGGATATAAGAGCAGATGCAGAAGCCCTTGCGTATAGATTGTATGAATATGCACAATACGTAATAAGTAAATCTGACAGAAATGAGTTTGTTGATTATCCAGAGTTCAAGCTTTCAATTAAATGTGTTGATATATATAAACTAAACCATTGGGATAGTAACGCAAAACGTACATCTTTAAAATGGACACAGTTTAGTATGGATTGGGAGAACGTTGAAGAAATGCCACATCCACATTATGAAAGGATTCTTGATAAAGATACATTAGATATGGTAGTTAACTACTGCATTAATGATGTTAGGTCTACCAAGGCTATTTTTACAATGACTGATGCAAAAGGTACAAAGGTTATGGTCTCGCAGATAAATTTGCGTGCCAAACTCAGTGAAACTTATAATGTCAATTTATATTCTGCTAGTGAACCTAAGATTTCAAAGGAGATATTTTTACATTTTCTTTCTGAGAAATTAGGTTTAGACAAAAGGGTTATCAAAGAAATGAGGACATTTCGCAAGAATGTTGTTATGCGTGATATCATTTTACCTTGTGTTAAATTTGAGACTCCTGAATTTAATGGTATGCACAATTGGTTTAAAAATCTAATTGTAGATACAACAATTCTTGACAGTTCTGAAGATGACATCAAAAAGAAAGGACCAAAGTATAGAATGAATCATAAAGGTGTACCAACTGATTATGCATTAGGTGGTATTCACGGTTGCATTGCACCTGGTGTATATATGCCAAAACCTGGAAGAAAGATTCTAAGTGTAGATGTAACAAGTTTTTATCCAAATCTTGCTATTAAAAACAAATGGTCTCCTGCTCAAATTCCACAAGAAGATTTTTGTGAACTATATGAGTGGTTCTTTGAAGAAAGAAAGAAGTATCCTAAATCTAATCCATTAAATTATCTATTTAAGATTGTATTAAACTCTACATATGGTTTAAGTAAGAGTAAGTATTCATTTCTGTATGATCCTGAATTAACTTTCAGAATTACAGTAAATGGTCAACTACTATTATCTATGCTATATGAGATGATTACTACAAGAATACCAAACGTACAACCATTAATGCAAAACACAGATGGTCTTGAGTTTGACATAGATGAAAAAGATGAGAAACTTTTCTTTGAAATTTGCAAAGAATGGGAAGATTTGACTCAATTACAACTTGAATCTGTAGAATATAATAAGATGATTATTGGTGATGTAAACAATTACATAGCAGTTTATGCTGATGGCAAGACAAAATGTAAAGGTAGATTTGAATTTAACGAGCTACCTCTTCATAAGAATAAGTCTAATCTTGTTGTACCTAAAGCATGGTATGAATACTTTGTAAATGGTATTGATCCAAAAGATTATATTGCAAGCAACAAAAACATATTTGACTATTGTACTGGTTCCAAAATCAAAGGTAATTGGTATTTTGTAGAACGTGGTGTTACCAATGGAGAATTCTATGAAAGAAAACTTCAGAAACTTGTCAGATACTTTGTATCTAAGAAAGGTACAAAAATAATTAAATGCAATCCTGATGGAAGAGAAATACAACTAGAAAGTGGTCCTATACTACAAGTTATATTTAACAAAGCAGAACTGCAACCATGGAATGACTATCATATAGATGAAAAGTTTTATTTAGATAAAATTTATGATGAAATTAAAAAAATAGAAAGCACATCATCTGTAATTCCAACAAATTTATATGAACAATTAAAATTAGAATTATGAAAAGAACAGTAAGTGGCATGGATGCCTATGCAAGAATTCTGTCTACTTCTCTACCAGAGAAAACAGATACTTACACACCAATATCACATGCAAGTGTAATAAATCGTGTGAGAAGTGAGATAACCAACGCTGGTTTTATTATCACAGGTGAAGACTATAGATGTACTAATGATGGGCAGATTGCCCTAGGTACATTAAGAATGAATTATAAATCAGATGCAGATATTGAATTATCTGCAAACTTTACTAATTCATATAACAAACAACTTGCCTTTAGATTTAATCTTGGAGGTTTAGTAAAAGTATGCATGAATGGCATGATGTTGAATAACAACAAATTTGGCAAATTTAAGCGTGTACACAAAGGTGAAGCAGATATTCTTGCAGAAGGTATTATTAGTGATTATATTAATAATGCTGGTGACTATTGGGATTCTTTAGTTAAACATAAGAACTCTATGAAAGAAGTGCTTTTAAGTACAACAGCACAACATGATATCTTAGGTGAATTATTCTTTAAGAGAGAAGTGTTGAACACAATGCAGTTAAATAATATTAAGAAAGAAATGGTAAAACCATCTTTTAATTATAAAGTTGACTCTGATTCAGCATGGGTGTTGTATAATCATATTACATTAACCCTTAAAGATTCACATCCATCTGATTGGATGGAAGATCAACAAAAGGTTCATGAAATATTCTCCAACATGCTTGATTTAGATGAGGAAAGTGATGAGATATTAGAAGAATTAGAAAGTGGAATCCTTATTGCTGAAGTATGTTAGGCATTGTAGATGATATAATCAAAGATTCTTATCTCATAGTAATGAAAAGGAATACGTCACTTGATAAGTTAGAACTTCTCAAAAGATTTTTAAAGATAAAATATAATGTAGCTATTACTATTAGGTCTTTAAAAATGCGTGACAAACAATACAAAAAAGAACAACTTTAACAGGTGAGGTCTGTAGAAACGAAAATCCCCCAGTAATGGGGGACTTTCTACAGAAGAAGAAAAACCACTAAACATTAAGCATAGTAGCGTCTTTTATCGTCCTTGCCCTTTATAGCTCTTACGATAGTTTTTTGAGTTTCTTAGTTTTGATGTTTTTGTTTTTGCATGAACACCAGTTCTAGAAACTTTTGATTTTTTTAAAAATGTAATTACAGTATTAGATTTAAGTTTTGCTGCCATTATTATTTATTATTTAAATTGCAAATCTTTTGATTCAAGTAATGTGTAGGTAAAATGATTGCCATGGATTTCCTTAGCTCTATTTGCTATTACCATAAATTCATTAAAGTCTTTTACTTTTTTAAATACTTGACAACCTTCTGACCAGTTTTCTACAAAGCTAGATACTGTACCTGCTTTATGAATATTTATTCCAAACATCCCTGTATCTGTTTCAACCTCATCAAAGGTCATATCTTTATTACTATCTCTCCATACAGTCACATCTCCTAATCTTTGACATACTGCCTGATATTTACCCCTATGCATAGATACAGCATAAGCTCCTCTATATTGATTAGGAACTAATCTAGCTACACCATTTGCATTGTGATATTGTGTAACTCCTTTTTTACCTGGCTCAGTAGTAGCATCCCACTCATGGTAAAACCATTTACCATCTACTCTATAAGAGATAGTTAATTTGTCATCAAATAGATTAGTAACTTTTTGACCAGGTGCTGAGTTACGAACTCCTATAATATTAACATCATAGTCTTTAGCACCTGCAAAATATGCATATCCTTTAGCTTTTACAGCTTTTTCAATTTGTTCTCTAGTATATATCATTTCTTTATCTTTTTAATGTCATCATTAATATCCTTAGCTCTTGCAAAAAGTAACTTCATTGATTGCCATAGGTCTATCCCTTTTACTACTTTGTAGTTCTCATTGATAGACATCACCTCTATAGAAGCTAGGACCAATGCCACTACTTTAGTGAGCAT